>JAESGB010000075.1_pt1 | contig 90968 bp, 74 predicted proteins | sample 9266211 | NCBI WGS metagenome assembly JAESGB01 (sample SAMN14514844, study PRJNA621659) | algae metagenome | isolation source: Goleter apudmare HA4340-LM2 and co-occurring heterotrophs from cave wall... | place: USA: Maniniholo cave, Kauai, Hawaii | collected 2009-07-28 | reverse complement strand
GGGCAGACGTCATCAACCGCGCTAACTTGGGTATGGAAGTCATGCACGAGCGTAACGCTCACAACTTCCCCTTAGATTTGGCTGCTGGTGAAGTTGCTCCTGTTGCTCTCAGCGCTCCTGCTATCAATGGTTAATTCTTAACTCTTAGCTACATCAAAGAATACCCTCCGGAAACGGGGGGTATTCTTGTTTTTAGGGAACTCCAAACAGTAAATCTAATTCTTGCAAGCAATACTATTCCCCAAATTCAGGAATGATGGAATATTTTTTTATTTGCAAGTTTCTTGGCTTGCGAAGCATGAACCATGATTGAAGTTGATTTAAACCTGATAAAGTATTTGTACTAATTTATTTTTGAATGCATTACATTCTTGGCAACAGTGTAATAGTCAAGTCCAGTCTGTATAAGAAGGAAGACACTATGTCACAAAGCCCAGGGTTGTATATTTTACTAGTTAGTGTTCACGGACTAATTCGGGGTCATAATCTGGAATTAGGAAGGGATGCTGACACGGGTGGACAAACAAAATATGTAGTCGAACTTGCTTGCACATTAGCGAAAAACCCACAAGTAGAGAGAGTTGACTTAGTAACTCGTTTGGTCAACGACCCAAAAGTGAGTTCTGACTATGCTCAACCCGTAGAAGTGCTTTCAGACAAAGCTCAAATCATTCGCCTTGCTTGTGGTCCCCGTCGCTACCTCCGCAAAGAAGTTCTATGGCAACATTTAGATACCTTTGCAGATGAATTGCTCAGACATATTCGCAAAGTGGGAAAAATACCGAATGTTATTCATACACACTATGCCGATGCTGGCTATGTAGGCTGTCGGGTTGCTGGCTGGTTAGGAACGCCTCTTGTGCATACAGGACACTCTCTTGGACGTATTAAGCAGCAACGATTACTAGAACAGGGAACGAAAATAGAGGTTATTGAAGATAACTTTCATATTAGTAGACGCATTGAAGCTGAAGAAACCACACTTGGTAGTGCCGCACTAGTCATAGCGAGTACTCATCAAGAAGTTGAGCAGCAGTACAGCGTTTACGATCGCTATCAACCTCAACGGATGGTAGTCATTCCTCCAGGTGTGACTCTGGAACGATTCTACCCAGCACCGGATGATTGGCAAAACCCACCAATTCAAGAACAGTTGGAACGGTTTCTCAAAGATCCGCAAAAGCCAATCATTATGGCAATTTCTCGCCCGGCTATTCGTAAAAATGTCAGTAGTCTGATCAAGGCTTATGGCGAAGATCCTGAACTACGTCAGCTGGCAAATCTGGTACTTGTATTGGGAAAAAGAGAAGACATCACAGCGATGGAATCAGGACCACGCCAGGTGTTTATGGAAATCTTGCAGTTAATAGATCGTTACGATCTTTATGGTCATGTCGCTTATCCCAAACACCACAATGCAGACGATGTGCCCGACTTATATCGGCTGGCGGCGAAAACACGAGGAGTATTCATCAATCCAGCATTGACAGAGCCGTTTGGATTGACCCTAATTGAAGCTACAGCCTGTGGTGTACCTATAGTCGCCACGGCTGATGGCGGGCCGCAGGATATCTTGGCAGCTTGCAAGAATGGTCTGCTGATTGATCCTTTGAATATTCAAGAAATCCAAGATGCACTGCGAACAACTTTGACAAATGCCGAACAATGGCAAAGCTGGTCTACTAACGGTTTAGTTAATGTCCGCCAACATTTCTCTTGGGATAGTCACGTAAAAAAATATTTGGAGAAAGTGCAGCTATTCCCGCAACGACGAATTCAATCTCTGCTGAGTCCTCTGCGTACAGATCCAGCAACCGACCGTCCTGACTGGAATGTCCCGGATAGAAACCGCCTACCAACAGCTGATCGTTTCCTTGTCTGTGAAATAGATAACACATTATTGGGTGACCAAACAGCCCTAGAACAGTTAATCCAGCGCATTCGTAGCGATGGGCAAACAACAGGGGTTGGCATAGCCACAGGTCGCAGCCTCGAAAGTACCCTGAGTATGTTGGAAGAATGGCAATTCCCGATGCCGGATTTGCTAATTACCTCAACCGGAAGCGAAATCTACTATGGGCCTCAAGTAGTAACGGATACGAGTTGGCAAAGACACATAGGTCAAAATTGGCAACCTCAAGCAATTCGTGAAGCCATGAAGGATATTTCCGGAATTGAATTACAGCCACCAGAGACTCAAGGCAAGTTAAAAATTAGCTACTTTGTAGATGCAGTAAAAGCGCCTAGTTTCCGGGAAATTATCCGCCATCTGCGTCGGCATCAGCTGCCTGTTAAGGGGATTTACAGTCACAACATGTATCTAGATTTAGTACCGCTCCGGGCTTCTAAGGGAGATGCCATTCGTTATGTAGCTTTAAAATGGGGGTTACCCGTTCAACGGTTCTTAGTAGCAGGAGCATCTGGTAATGATGAGTCAATGCTGGCTGGTAATACCCTAGCAGTTGTAGTGGGGAATTACAGCAAGGAAATCGAAAAGCTGCGGGGTTATCCACGGATTTATTTTGCTCAAGGGCACTATGCTTGGGGGATTATGGAAGCCTTGGATCATTATGACTTTTTTGGTAATTCGTCTCCAATACAGCCGGAAATGATGATAACGTAGAGATTTTTCTAGAATATGAAAATCTTGAATAAGAGCGATCGCTCTTAGTCACTCTGAAATGATCTCAACCACCACTCCAAAACCCCCCAAGAATGTCATCATAGTTAAGGTAAAAACACACTGGAGATAAAACCACGGTTTACGCACGCCCTCTCGCACGATTAATTGAGCAGTTGCAACGCCTCCCAGGAGTGGGGCCCAAGTCAGCCCAGCGCCTAGCTTTGCACATTTTAAAGCGACCGGAATCAGAAGTAGAGGCTTTAGCACAAGCCCTGATTGATGCTAAAAAACAGATAGGCTTGTGTTCTGTCTGCTTTCATTTGTCGGCTGACCCGGTTTGTGAAATCTGCCGCAACCCCACCCGTGATCAAAATACTATATGTATTGTGGCTGATTCTCGTGATGTGATTGCACTGGAAAAAACCCGCGAGTACAAAGGCAAGTATCACGTTTTGGGCGGGGTGATTTCGCCTATGGATGGTATTGGCCCAGAACAGTTGACGATTCAAGCTTTGGTGCGGCGGGTAAGTCAGCAAAAACCGCAAGAAGTAATTTTGGCAATTAGTCCCAGTGTGGAAGGAGAAACCACTACACTCTATGTGGGTCAGTTATTGAAACCATTTACGAAAGTGACGCGAATCGCTTTTGGTTTACCTGTAGGCGGAGATTTGGAATATGCCGACGAGGTGACACTGGCAAGAGCATTGGAAGGTCGTCGGGAGTTGGATTAACTTGGAGTTTCCTAATTTTGTAACCTGGAAATAAATTTTCGGCTTCCAGCTTTAACCCGTTAAAATTAGTGCATAGCAATTCATAAACTTAACCGAATTAACTAAAATGCTGGCTGCATCATTAGTCATTAAAGTTTCCCTACTAGATTAAGCATGAATTGATAAAATCGCGGCATAGTTTGCCCGATATTGTTTAACATGTCAACATCAAGCTGCGTCCATGACGGTTTTAGCTCTACTAACTTTGAGACTATAACCCATCCATTCAGTACCTGTTAATCCATTAATCGCTGCTACTTCTGCGGTGTCTGTTTCCATTTCTACAACTGCGAACCCTCTTTTCTCGCCTGTTTTATTGTTCGTAGACACCAAAATTCTTCTCACATCAACACTTACGAATAGAAACTTTATTTTGATTTGAAGCGGTTTTCACAGATGAGTTTGTTCCTGTAAACTCTTACAGTTAGTGGCAAAAACAAACTCAGTCTCATGTTCGATAAATATGTTTATCAGCTTGCAACATCCTGTTTTCCTCTTAGTATGTTTGTGTTGTTTGTTAGTATCAATTTCACTCATGTGCAGGCACAAGCTAGTGATATTTTACAAGTACCAAATAGCTCACAACTACCCCCACCTCAGGATCTGCAACCACCTGCACCTAGAACTATTCCCTCACCTCAACCACCACAGCCACTTCCCTCACCAACAGATTTAATTCCATTTCCTGAGTCAAATTTCATACCTGAACAGCTAACTCCTGATCACCTACCGCAGACTATCACAGTAGAAAAGTTTGAAGTCGTTGGTAGCACAGTATTTACTCCTGAAGAATTAGCTCAAGTCACTGCGGATTTGATTAACAGACCAATTTCTTTGGTGGAATTATTTCAGGCTCGTACCAGAATCACTGATTTCTACGTTCAAAGAGGTTACATTACTTCTGGCGCTTATATTCCACCGCAAACCATCCAATCTGGTGTGATCAAAATTCAGGTGGTGGAAGGAAAATTGCAAGACATTCAAGTAACTGGTAATCAGCGATTGAATTCCAATTATCTCCGCAGCCGTTTAGCACTCGCCACTTCGTCACCTCTAAATCGAGAACAGTTGTTAGAAGCACTGCAACTATTGCAACTTAATCCTTTGATTAAAAATCTGTCTGCGGAACTCTCAGCAGGTTCTCGTTCTGGTGAGAGTGTGCTGGAAGTAAAGATTCAGGAGGAAAAATCTTTTATTACCCAAGCAGTTTTAGATAATGGGCGATCGCCTAGTGTTGGTACTTTTCGTCGCCGTTTACAATTGACTGAAAGTAACTTGCTGGGATTGGGTGATGGTCTGAGTTTTGCTTACATCAATACAGATGGTAGCAATGGGTTTGATGCCAGCTATACTTTACCTCTCAATCCCCGTAACGGCACTCTTACTTTCAGCTTGAGCACAACATTTAGCTATATTACTGAACGTCCATTTAATATTCTTGATATCCAATCCGCTTCTCGCTACTACGACTTAATATTTCGTCAACCTGTATATCAAACTCCCACACAAGAATTTACTCTCGGCTTGATGGCTTCTCGTCGTGAAAATGAAGCTAGTTATATTGAAGAAGATCGCATACCTTTCCCTTCATTAGGATCTGATGCAGAAGGTAGAACACGCGTATCTGCGTTACGCTTTTTTCAAGAATGGACTACTCGTAGTACTCGTGAAGTTATTGCCTTGCGATCGCAATTCAGTTTGGGCATAGGTGCATTCGATGCGACAATTAATTCAGACTTACCTGATAGTCGATTTTTCTCGTGGCAAGGACAAGCACAGTGGGTAAGGCTTTTGGCTCCTGATACTTTGCTATTATTACGTGCCAATGCCCAACTTGCAGATCAATCGCTCTTACCCTTAGAAAAGTTCGGTTTAGGTGGTCTTGAGAGTGTAAGGGGTTACCGTCAAGATTTTTTGATAGCGGATAACGTTACTTTTGCTAGTGTAGAAGTACTAGTACCGATTCTCCGTTTACCTGAAATAGATGGTCTGTTACAGGTGACACCTTTTGTTGATTTTGGTGTCGCTTGGAATAATTCTGGTATGAATAATCCAGGGCCTAATACCTTAACATCTATTGGTTTGGGTTTGCGCTGGATGCAAGGCGATCGCTTTACAGCTCGTCTTGACTGGGGTATTCCTCTAATATCTGTGGACTCTCAACCAAAAACTTTGCAAGAGAACGGGCTATATTTTTCTATCCTTTACAATCCTTTTTGACAGCCTCACTGTCAGCCACTGGGAAAATCTTGGGAATCTCATCCCTCACAACCGTCTTGCTTAAAACAACAACACCTAGCCTTAATAATGCTTTATTTATTCCCTCTCTTGTATCAAGTTCGTACAGGGTTACACTGATTAAACAACCAGGTGTATTGCCCCCTTTGTCTACTAGCTTGAGGAAATATCAGCACTTAAGTTGGGTGTTGTCGTTAGTTGACGAGACAGATATTTAAACAGCGTCTTTACCTCTTAACTGAATTTAACTGTGTTGACTTTGGCTGTTGAATCTGCCAGGCGAAGCTTTATAAGCTTCTATTAATAAATTAGCACTCTGGTATCAGAGCGGATCTTGCTTGCAACTAAACTTTACTTATGTATAAATTCGGTAATTAGGTTGTGGGCAATAAATCTCACGAGTTGCCGTAGGATATACAGGCTAACGGATTGAGCATTCTCGCTGATGCTTGGATAGGTACTTAACCCAAAGCTATGCAATCTCAATGTAAAGTAATTTATCGATAAAGTATGGGTGGCTGGATATGCGATCGCCACCTTGACATTTACTACTTCCAACACTGATTTCTAATCTGTTGTCTATGGCAAATATTTATTACTAAATTAATCAAATTAGATATCTTATAGTGAGGAAACCTGTTAAAAACAATTACCTGATCCTGAACTAGTGATTATTAACAAATTCTAACTATAGGACTCATATTTGATTTTTGAACAGATACGTAGGGTGTGTTAGCGACAGCGTAACGCACCCCCCCAAAAGCTTTCGGTGTGTTACGGCTTGCGCCTAACACACCCTACTGAGATGTTTTCAGATATCAAATCGGATTCCTATATTGGGATGATATAAAGCTTTAGTTTTTACAAGCCCTATATTTTATTGTTAGCAAATTCACCCATTTCTTCATAGAATATCAGAAGCTTAACTGCTTTATTGATCACTGGTTTGCTTTTTCCGGACATTTTACAAACTTCAAATAAAGTTCCGCATAAATACTATGTATTATAGCTAGTATTTGATTTTATTCTGGATATTGAGGGCAAAACAAGTGGAAAACACTGACCGAATATCTGAAAATTCTGAATGCTCTTTGTCAATTGAGAAAACTGCAAGGATACTCATCAGGAAAATTGTTCTAGGTAGTCAGTTATAAACAGAAGAGACGGGCTAGCTTTTGAGAGATGATCATTAAGTTGATAGGTCTGTTGTATTTATAGCGGTTTTCAGACGAGTGAAGTACAGTTTTAAATCGCAAAACCTGTAGGGGCGGGGTTTCCCCGCCCTTGATTGTGTTGCGTTCAACCGAGAAAGGCTATAAGCAAGAGAAATACTTAGTGAAAACTTATTAGAGCCGTATTTTTCCAACCAAGACCCAAAGATATGAGAGTGTGAGGAAGCAGCATGTCAGAGAATGAGCGGGATAAAATACGTCACCTGTTGGTTGTCCAAGATATGCAAGGACAGCGAACCATAGCCCTGCAAGAGGCTACTTATTCTCTGGGACGGGATTCTAGCAATGCTATTGTGCTGCGTTCTCGTTCAGTATCCAGACAACATGCCATTTTATTGCGAGTGACGATTCCAGAGACTGACCGATATGGTTTTCGGATTATTGATGGCAACTTCAAAGGAAAACAAAGTACTAATGGCTTATACGTCAATGGCACTAAATCCTTCTCTCATAACCTCCAGCATGGAGATGTGATTGCCTTTGGGAATAATCAAGTTAGTGCTAAATATTATGCTATCTCCAACATGTCAGAACAATTGTTTTTTGCTTCACAAGAAGCAGAAGACTTGTCTAGCTTCCTGATTGAGCAAGCTAATCCCACCAATCCCTTTGAAACCCTCATCGCCCCCAATGATGCTTTTGAAGGAGCTAGTGAAGCAGCAGTGGCTCGCCTAGCATCATTCCCAGAACTTATTCCCAATCCTATTATTGAGATGGATTTAGAGGGAGTAATAACCTATCTCAATCCAGCTGCATCTGTGAAGTTTCCCAAACTCAAAGAAGCAGGGAAGCGACACCCTGTGATGACAGGAGTTCTAAATGCAGTGCAAAATCGAGAGGGTAATTCTTTTGTTCGGGAAGTAGAAGTTGGATCTGAAGTTTTTGAACAATCCATTCATTACATTCCAGAAAGTGAATTAATTAGAACTTTTATTATCAGGGATATTACGGAACAAAAAAAAGCTGCCGCAGAACTACGTCAACGCGATCGCCTACTACAAGCAGTGGCGGAAGCCACAAATTACCTGCTGGCAGAAATGAATTACCAGACAAGCATTGAGAAAGCTCTTGCCGTGCTAGGCGAAGCTGCCCAGGTTTCACGCGCCTACCTGTTCCGCAATCATCTCCACCCCACGACAGGAGAGATGGCGGTGAGTCTGCGGTTTGAATGGACACGCTCAGGGCTAGAATCTTCTCATGACCACTGGCAAAATCAACCTTATCAATCCTCTGGGCTAACCCGTTGGTATAATACCCTCTCTAGTGGCGAATCTATTAAGGGACTGACCAAAGATTTTCCACTAGCTGAACAAAACCTCCTAACTAGAGATGGTGTTCAATCCCTGTTCTTGGTACCCCTGCGCTTAGGGGAAAAGTTTTGGGGTTACTTAGGTTTAGCAGATTGTACAAAAGAGCGTCATTGGTCAAGACATGAAGAATCTACTTTGTTGACAATGGCGGCTAGTATTAGTGGTGCTCGTCAGCGTCAGCAAGTAGAAGAAAGAATTCGCCACCAAGCCCTTCATGACTTACTCACTGGCTTGCCCAATCGCTTACTCTTTAATGAGCTACTAGCTAAAGCCCTACCCAATGTCATCCGTAATCAAGAAAGTTTAGCTGTGATGTTTCTCGACCTAGATCGTTTCAAAGTGATTAATGACACTCTAGGACATACCTTAGGAGACAAATTATTATTGTGCGTAGCGCAAAGATTACAAGACTGTCTCCGTGATGGGGATACTGTCGCTCGCTGGGGAGGCGATGAATTTATTATTTTATTGCCCCAGGTGAATGATGTAGATGAAGTTTCCCAAGTCGCTCGGAGAATCTTACACGCCCTCGAAAAACCCTTCGATCTCGATGAGCACGAACTCTATGTAAGTGGCAGCATTGGCATTGCCCTACTCAATGAACAAAGCCCTGATACTGAAAGCTTAATTCAGCACGCAGACGCTGCTTTGTATTATGCCAAGGATGCAGGTAGAAATAATTACCAGTTCTACACCACTGCTTTGAGTAACAAAACTCCTGAACTGCTGACTTTAGAAAAAAGCTTGCGCCATGCCCTGGAAAGGGAAGAACTACAGGTCTATTATCAACCTCGACTTAACATCATCACCGGAAAAATTACTGGCATGGAAGCACTGCTACGTTGGCATCACCCAGAGATGGGACGAGTAGCGCCGAGTGTGTTTATTCCCATTGCCGAGGCTAGTGGGTTGATTGTGCCGATTGGAGAATGGGTGCTGCGAACGGCATGTAGACGGAATAAAGCTTGGCAAGAGGCAGGATTATCGCCAATAACTATTGCAGTGAATCTTTCCCTCAAACAATTCCGCCAACCACGACTGGCGGAAACCCTGACAGAAATCTTACAGGAAACAGGTCTAGATCCCAACTTATTAGAGTTAGAAATTACCGAATCTACTGCCATTGAGGATTTCGAGTTCACCACAAAAGTCTTGCATAATCTGCGACGCATGGGTATTCACCTGTCCATTGATGACTTTGGTACAGGTCACTCCTCCCTCTCCCGGTTACAAATGTTACCCCTGCACCATCTGAAAATTGATAAGTTCTTCATCCAAGAGTTGACGACAGATAACAAAGTAGCTCATATTATCAGAGCGATCGTTAGCTTAGGGCAAAGTTTGGGTTTAAAAATCACTGCCGAAGGTGTAGAAAAACCAGAGGAACTGGAATTCTTGAAATCTATCAACTGCGAGGATGTGCAAGGTTTCCTGTTCTACCGACCACTGTCTGCTGAGGAAGCCACAGAAGTCCTCCAGGATACACAAACAAAACTTTAGTAGAATAACTAATGACAGGGGAAATTGCGCCTATATTGTTCGGTTCTACGACTGTCACGAGTACATAAATGACTATAACCTCGTAGTTAATAGTGAAATGCAGTCGCTATGCAGTTAAGGGGTGAAAAGTCGTGTACGAATGGATCTTGCCAAGCTTGAGCGAAGTTTTAGCCGAAAGCCAATCGACTGTGGCAGAGTGTTCACCAGCTAAAGCAGAGCAACAATGGCGTGTCAGCCTAGCAGCTACAGAGAATCTGCTGATCAAGACTTTAACGACTGCTTTTTGTGACAAAATCCCAGGATTAGTTTTATCTGCACCAGCACCCCTGTTTAGTCAACCACAACTGACTCAAACCTTAGAAACAGTAACTTTTACGGCAAAGCCATTTAATCCCTTGGCACTGATGCCATTTCAAATGCCGATAGCGATCGCTACAGTAAATGAAGTTACCCCCAATGAGTCAGTACTACCTTTACTACCAGCCGATCCACTAGGAAGAGAACAGTTTTGCCTAGTGTTTACAGATAAATTTAGGCTAGTGCTAGTGTTAGCAGCACACAGCAATGGTCAAAAAACCTTTTCCTTTTCCTTTGAGCCGGAAGTCGTAGAACAGGCTTGGCGAGCCTTAGGGGCGCGGGTAATGCTGACTAATCCAGACTTTTTTGCTGAATTGGATATATTAGTACAAAAGTATTCACCAGTAGCACCTGATTACCGCACTGTGATTGAGTTTAGCCAGTTGTTGCTGGCAGAATTACCAGAGGCAGAAGGTAACAAAGAACAAGGACACGAAGAGCAAGCAAATGTCCCCACCTCTCCCCCGCCTCCCTCTTCCCCGCCCCGTTCTGACGTGGAATTACTGCAAGCCTTTGCTCACGAAGTCCGTACTCCTTTAACTACTATTCGCACAATGACACGCCTGCTACTGAAGCGGCGAGATTTGCCTGCTAACGTGATCAGTCGCTTAGAAATTATCGATCACGAGTGTACCGAGCAAATCGACAGAATGGAGTTGTTGTTTAAGGCGGCAGAACTAGAAACATCGGCGGCGGTGAAATCGACACACAGCCAACTAACACCCATGTCTTTAGATCAGGTGTTACAGCAGAGTATTCCCCGTTGGCAACAAGCAGCCCATCGACGAAACTTGACTTTGGATGTGGTTTTACCCCAACAACTGCCAACAGTAGTGAGTAATCCCAATATGTTAGATCAGGTACTGACGGGATTGATGGAGAATTTCACCCGCAGTTTACCGCCTGGTAGTCATATTCAAGTACATGTGATTCCGGCTGGAGATCAACTCAAATTACAGTTATCGCCCCAACTTCAGTGTCTAGGCAAAGCACCGACGCCTGCACAGCCACCAATCCGCAAAGCCCTTGGTCAATTACTGATGTTCCAACCGGAAACGGGTACAATTAGTCTCAATATCGCTGCCACCAAGCATCTATTTCAGGCGATCGGCGGCAAGCTGATTGTACGTCAGCGTCCGCAATATGGGGAAGTGATGACTATTTTCTTACCTTTGGAAGTGAGCAGTCAGCAAAAATTAGGTGTGAGGAATTGAAAAGTGGCATGAATACCAATTTTTCAGGTTTACGCCGATGGAAAATTTTAATAGAATGATCTCACCAAAAGACTCGCAGAATTATCAATGGACTGGATCACCTTACTGCGATCGCTACAGTCTGATTTTGTTAAAAGGCTAGCTACTAGTTGTCTGCTTCATTGTGAAACAGAAGGTCAATATAGTGAAGTAACTATAATCTCTGGTGAAAGATTAAAAGCACTCAGAGAATTTTGTTGGCAGATGGCAGAAAAATATAAGCGGTTATCACCAGTCCGCGATGTCTTTATCAACAATCTCAAAGGAAAATTAGGTGAAGAGGTAGTCAAAGAACGGTTAGCTGACTTAATTACAGAAGTTGATTACGAAAAGCGCTTTGGTGGCGATGGTAAAAGTGATTTTACTTTGACTGCGGAACCGTCGATTGGGGTTGAAGTAAAATCCCGTCATGGACGAATTGATCGGGTGAGATGGTCTATTAGTTCCGAAGAAGTTGAAAAAAATGCTGTTGTAGTTTGCATTTTGATTCAAGAAGAGGTGAGCGAAGCACAACCAGAATATCACCTTTTTCTAGCAGGCTTTCTCCCAGCTAAAATGATTAAGCTAAAAACCGGGAGAATCTCTTTTGGCATAGATCAATTACTTTATGGTGGTGGTTTATGTTGCTATTTAGAACAGTTACAATCTGCTCAAAATAAATCTCAGCAGCAACACTCTCTAATTTATCCATATAAGTATAGGCAAGAAACACCACCTCAACAAAATCAGCATCAACTAATTCAAACTTTATCTGCACCTGAAGCAGAACAAGAACTGCTTCATTTTGGTGTTGATAGTAATCAACTTGATGAAAAATTGGGTGATGATTTTTTTGCCAAAGGTGAATTTACGGCTGCCATTAACAATTATAACCAAGCTTTAAAACAGCATCCTCATGATGCAGATATTTATTATAAACGCGGTTTAGCTAGCCATCAATTATGTGATTACACAGGAGCGATCGCTGATTATAGTCAAGCAATCAACATTAATCCTAATTATGCCAAAGCCTATCATAAAAGAGGCTTGTCTCGCTATCAATTAGGAGATTATGAAGCAGCAATTGCGGATTATACTCAAGCAATTAGAATTAGTCCTCATGTAGCGGTGACTTATAGAAACCGTGCTGATGCTCGTTCTCATATAGGTGATCATCAAGGAGCAATTGAAGATTACACTCAAGCCATCAAAATCAATCCTAATTATGCCATAGCTGATGCCAACGGTGGTATTTCTCGTTATCTAATCACAAATCAGCAGAGATTTACTCAAGCAATTAAACTTAATCCTCGTGATGCAGTTGCTTACAAAAACCGTGCTGATGCTCGTTATGATTTAGGAGATTATGAGGGGGCAATTGCAGATTATACACAAGTAATCAAGATTAATCCTAATTATGTTGATGCTTACTATCACCGTGGTAATGCTCGTTCTGATATAGGAGATTACGAAGGAGCGATCGCAGATTATACACAAGTAATCAAGATTAATCCTAGTTATATTGATGCCTACTATCACCGTGGTAACATCCGCTTCACTGTGGCAGATAAACAAGGGTCACTGGAAGATTTTCAAAAAGCAGCAGACCTCTATTGGCAAGAAGGTAAGCTAGCAGAATATAATGATGTACGACAAAAAATTCTAGATTTAGAAATAGAAGCATCCTTAGACATTTTAAACTTTTAACGGTAATGCTAAATTATTGGTAGCTAGACTAAACTCAGAGTAAAAAGATTTTGATATTCCCGAAATTATTATCATGTAATCCACTGATTTAAAGTGTTTTACACAAACAGCAAATGCAGATGTTGATGGGTTCTTGAATTTTAGGCTACTGTTTGCGAAATTTGATACTAAACTCTAGTAATTAATTTGTAGTAATTCAGTGGACAGAGGTTTTCCTAGATGATTTTCAGATTACAAAACTTTACTACTTTGTGTGCAGTACTTTTGCTAGGGAGTACTAGCATCTGGGATAATGTAGCGATCGCATCCATCAGTAATCAGTCTCAGCTAATAGCACAAGGGCGGGTTAGAACTAGTAATTCTCAGCCACACGCTGTTTTTAACCCGATTTTACCTAAATTACAGCAAAAGACACGTATTCCCATTTTATTACCCAAAGTTATCCCTGGGGCAACAGGGGAAAATCAACTTTACGCCATTTTAGAAACTGCTACACCTCAGAAATATGACATCTTACTGGGTTTCAGTCCTAATTGTACTGGCGGGACAGCTTGTCGTTTGGGTGTTGTTACCGCCCAAGCACTGACACGCAAAACACCCCGCCTGACTGGTAAACCTGTATCTCTGACTAAGGGTATCACTGGATATTTTGTGGATTTTAGTTGTGGCGCTAATTGCTCAGATGCTACCTTGACTTGGCGGCAAAAGGGTGTGCAATATGTGATTGGTTTGAAAGCAGGCGATCGCACTTCTCTGGTCAGAATGGCTAATTCTGCGATTAATCCTCAGTGATATCTCTTCCATCCTCATGCTGGTACTAGTTGTAGCTTATAGCAGTTTTCAAACGAGTGAAATACATTTGTAAATTGCAAAACCCGTAGGGGCGGGGTCTCCCCGCCCTTGATCATGTTTCATCCAACCGAGAAACGTTATAATCTATTATCTTAATTGTGAACTGTCTGTTCCCAAATCAACTGCCCACAAGTAGTCAATGGAAGACCTAAAACAAACAATCATTAGCTACTCCAGTAGAGACATCGAACAGCGCAAACATTGGTATTCTCCAGCCGCAGCAGCTTACAATCAGTTCAGACCTCACTATCCCCAGAATTTGATTCACCAAGTTGTGGAAATTACTCAACTCTCCAGTGCATCAAAAATCCTAGAAGTGGGGTGCGGCCCAGCAACTGCAACTATATCGTTTGCTGAACTGGGCTGTAGAATGATGTGCTTAGAGCCTAATCTGAGTTTTGTTCGGTTGGCTCAACAGAATTGTCACTCCTATGCAAATGTAGAAATTCAGAATACATCTTTTGAAGAGTGGATGCCAGATGTTGAAAAATTTGATGCGGTTTTAGCAGCGAGTTCTTTTCATTGGATATCTCCAGAAGTAGGCTATCCCAAAGCAGCAAATGCACTAAAAGAAAGCGGCTACCTGATTTTGTTGTGGAATAAAGAACTTCAACCTTGCTATGAAGTGTATCAAAGCTTATCTGAAGTTTATCAAATATATGCTCCACATCTTGACCGATATGAAGATCAAGAAACTCAAGAAGATATCTTGAGAAAATTAGGAAATTTTGTCATTGATTCGGGGCGATTCCAAGATTTGATATCTGGACAGATTACATCTGAATTGACCTACAGTAGTGGTGAATATCTCCAACTTTTGCATACTTATTCGCCATATTTAAAGTTAGAATCACATACTAAAGAGTCATTATTTGCAGCATTGCAGTATTGCATTGATCGAGACTTTGGTGGTAGTCTTCAACTTTCATATATCTCTGCTTACCAAATTGCCAAAACACGCAAGTGATGTCATCCTGTCCATACTTCAAGATTTTCTAAAATACGGGTTCATCTCAGGAAATAGAGAAGTCATATAACTCCTCTAAAAGTAGTTTTATTAGCCCCTCCTCGCCTATGAAAAAGGGGCTAGAGGCGCAGTTTTAAGAACAACTAGTAAGGGCTGCACCGCATTGATCTTCCTTTGTTAACCAACCCTTAACACTTTGATATTCTATCTGTGCCCAGCTTCCTTGACAGCCTAACAATTTGACATTCAAATTAGGGGGAACGCGTCCAACTTTTTGACTTTTTTGATTAGGTTTAGCGTAAAGATTCACGCCATTAGTATCATAGCCCCGTGACGATATACCTAACGTTGGCAGATAAACCCATCCAGTACCTTTAAAACCACTACTAGCATTAGTAATCTTTACCCAGTTGTCCCCAGATGCAATAACATTTACTGTTTCATTGGCGGGTACTGCTCCTAAAATTCTGTTTTTTGTACTTGCACCACTCCGGACGTTTACACCTTGAGAATCTTTATCGATGACGTAGGCTGAAATATTACATTTTTGTGAATTATTAGGTTTTGCTAAGACAATTTGATGAGCTATCCCAGTGTTGATTACCACACCAGTACAGATGATTGCTAATCCCATAAATAACTTTGATTTTTGATTTTGCACTTTTTTGTCCTGGTTTTTCAATTTTTGTCATTGATACTAGGTTATTCTCCTTATAGCTCATATCGTAACTCGAAAAAGTGATGATCTAATATTGAAATCTTCTACAACAAATTCATGGTCTGTAATAAATTTTAACTATTTTAAATTTAAATATACTTTTTTGTGTTGCACAGCGATCGCCAGAAAATGTAGCATATTAATATGCTGCCTAAATATATAGTAATGAAAACTCATCAAATCCCATGAAGATTAAACTACAGCCAATATCAGAACGCATAGGTCAACAAATTATTAATATTGATCATGGTAGTATTTTAAAATTAGATATAACCGAAATTATAAGTTTATTTAAATCTTATGGTGTGCTACTTTTTAGAGGCTTTGAAACCAACGCTGAAATTTTTAAAGAGTTTAGCAATTTATTAAGTACTGATTTTATCGATTATACTGGAGGAGCCTTTACTAGAAGAGTAATTAATGGAGATAAAACTCTTCTAAGCGTCAACGATTATCAATTTGAGATAAAGTTGCACGGAGAAATGTACTATCAGCAGAATATCCCGCTTCTGTTGTGGTTTTACTGTGCTCATCCTGCATCAAAAGCTGGTGAGACAACTGTATGCGATGGCAAACAATTCTTTACTGAAATCAGTAGTTCAACTAAAGAGCTATTTAGTAAAAAGAAGCTAAAATTTTCTGTAAATATCCCTCAAGATGAGTGGCATAAAAAATATCAAACTGATGATTTGCATAAGCTAGAAGAAATGTGTAGAAATAATAATACACATCTGAAAATAAACGAGGACAACTCTATTGTTCTTGAATATATTTGCCCTGCAATTATTCCTAGTCGATGTGGAAAATATCAAGTTTTTATTAATAGCCTATTACCAACAAAGCAACTGAGTCCCAAGATTCTGAATTTTGATGATGATTCAGAAATTCCAGAGGATGTGGTTGCTGAACTTAATGAAATTGCTGAGAGGATAACTACAAATATTTCTTGGCAAAAAGGAGACATTTTAATGATCGATAATACAAGAATCATGCATGGTAGAAGAGCTTTTACTGACGAGAAAAGAGATATTTATATCAGGCTATGTGCCCCAGCTTTTACATTTTAATATTAAACATCCTCTTAGAAGTGCGATGGGCTTCGCTATCCTCATTTTGTAATGACAAAGGAGAATGTGGGAATTGAGGAGAAAGAAAATCCGCGATCGCTACTATAATTCTCCCATATACTCCTGTCCATAATTCAGGATTTTCCAAATACTAGGTTCATCCCTGGAAAAGGATAAGTCATCACAACTACCTCAAAAATAATCCTATCTATTCCCTTGCTTACTCGTCCTCAGGTGTACACACAAATGATTTAATTACCCCAAATTCTCCAAAAGTAGGGTGTTTTATATTGTAGGCTGCAAAAAAGCGGCACAAGCGTTGTTCGGTTTCCAGACAAGCCATTTTTCAAGACAACCTCACAATCCGAGATTTTCGGTGCGTTAAGACTAAAGTCCATAACGCACCCTACTGGACTGTCTAGGCTAAAATGTTGCATTAATGCAATCAAATGAACCACCCATAAAAGACAATCTCGTTCAGTTGCTCTCGTAGAGGCACGGCATCCTCAATCTTTTCGGCAAGCCGATAATCTTACTAGTGCCGTGCCCGTACAATGTATTTTTGGTTAACGCACCATTTTAGTCTAGACACGCTACTACAATATTAAACCGAACGTGGGTAAGATTCCCGACTTGTGTGTACACATCAGCCTCGCTTGCGATGAGGAGGTTAGGTTCTACTTCACATCGTAGCCAAACAAATTTGGATCAACTGCGCCTAACTGCAACTCTGCTAAACCATACTCCGCCCATCGTCTATCAACCATCGCGGCTACATCTGGATCTGATTCTAAGGGTAAGCCCCATTCATGGTCGGTTTCTGGTGGAATTTTGGTAGTTGCATCAATTCCCATGCGTCCACCTAAACCAATCTTCTCACTAGCAAAATCTAAAGTATCAAAGGGTGTATTTGGTAAAATGAACACATCCCGCGTGGGATCAACCTTGGAACTAATTGCCCACACTACTTGACGCGGATCGCGGATATTAATATCTTTATCCACAACAATGACAAACTTGGTGTATGTAAATTGTGGTAAAGCACTCCAAAACGCCAAAGCCGCCCGCCTGGCTTGTCCCGGATATGCTTTATCAATGGAAATAATCGCTGCTTTATAACTCAAAGCTTCCATTGGTAAAAAGAAATCGACAATTTCTGTGACTTGTTGGCGCAGAATCGGAGTATAGATACGATTGAGTGCGATCGCCATCATCGCCTCTTCTTTAGGTGGACGACCGCTAAATGTTGTTAAATAAATTGGATCTTTGCGGTGTGTCATACACTGGAAGCGAATCAAAGGTGAATCTTCCACACCGCCGTAATAACCCATGTGGTCGCCAAAAGGCCCATCTGGTAAGACTTCTCCTGGCGTAATAGTTCCTTCCAATACAAACTCTGAATCGGCGGGAACTTCCAAATCTACAGTTTTACACTTGGCTAAGGTTACACCAGAACCACCATATAATCCAGCAAACAGCCATTCTGATAAATCGACAGGTATGGGTGTGGCGGCTGCCATAATAATTAGCGGGTCAACACCTAATGCGATCGCTACTTCTAATTTCTTCCCACGTTCGGCTGCTTTTCGCAAGTGTCTCGCCCCACCTCGTACTGACAACCAATGAACAGTCATTGTATTTGGCGATTGCAGTTGCAAACGATACACGCCAACATTGGGCGTACCAGTCTCACAATCCTTAGTAATTACTAGTCCCAAGGTGATAATCTTGCCAGCATCACCAATATAAGGACGTATCAACGGTAACTTATTTAAATCTAAATCCTCCCCTGAAATCACCACTTGCTGACAAGCAGGGAAAAAGTCACGTCCTGGCTTCGCCTTGAGAACATCAAACAGCACCTTACCGAAATCTATCGCCTGGGAAATTTTCTTGGGTGGTTTGGGTTGTTGCAGCATACTCAGCTTTTTCCCTAGAGTTTCTAACTCCTGGGGATGCTGCATATTCATTGCCCAGCATATCCTTTCTACTGTTCCCATCAAGTTCACCGCCACCGGAAAGGATGCACCCTTGACATTTTCAAACAATAACCCTGGCCCACCTTGTTGCAGCATCCGGTTGGCAATTTCTGCAATTTCTAACTCAGGGTCAACTAAAGCTGAAATTCGCTGTAATTGTCCCTTTTCTTCCAGAATTTTGATGAATCCACGTAAATCTCTCGCCATTGTTTTAGTCAAGCTAAATGATTAAGAACTATGAAGCGGTCTCTTAATATTATTAGCCATTTGTCATTGGGTGTTTGTTATTTGCGAAGAATCAGCCCCTGCGAGGAATTCAAAATTCGTCTTTCAAAAAATACTTAACAACAAATTAATCTCGTACTTGACTTTTCTTAACCCTACACCGCCTGTTATTTCGTTATTTTGGCTAGGGATAAAGCATTATTTATTACAAATAAGCGCTAACCTGATCAAACATGGCCAGAATATACGACATTTTCCTGGCAGGCGGTTTTATTGTGTGGCCCCTGCCGGGTTTATTTATTTTTACTTTTAGGTCTATCGCAAAAGTTTTGATAAGTTTGTAGTGAGGATTACTCTACAAAAATGCTGCATGAACAGTGTTTAAGTAGTGAAGGACTAAAGTCATGGCTATAAATGTTGGAGATAGCCCTAGGTCACAAATTGACTATTTTTCTGTGAACAGAGACACAAAAGAGCGCCAGTCATACCATCCATGCTGATTTGGACATTGTCACAAAAATCAGTAAGAATGGCAAAACAGAAGTGTTTACATCTACAGGGACATAGCCATCTTGTCCACTATATCCAGGTATAGTGTTATGCACCCCAACGCCCAACCGTATTTTTATCGGTTGTCCCGTTGCTCAAAGGAACGGGGGAGGATTTTTTTGTAAGAAAATCCATCGGCATTATGTATACGGGCGATCGCGCTTTCCGATAAGATGTATATGCTCAAAACAATGTCGCCCATAAAGAGCAGATTATAGCAACTGGTTAAGGACTTTTATCTATGAGCCAAGCAGACGTTTTTGATCGAGTGAAGAAAGTTGTTGTCGAACAACTAGGTATTGAGGCTGAGACAATCACACCACAATCCAAATTTATCGACGATCTCAATGCCGATTCCCTAGATATTGTGGAACTAGTTATGGCTTTTGAAGAAGAATTTGATATTGAAATTCCCGATGAGGCCGCCGAAAAGATATTATCAGTTCAAGACGCAGTAGACTACATCAACAACAACGTTGCTGCATCTGCCTAAAAAGGGATTGAGAATAGGGCATGGGGGAGCCACCGCTTTGGGAGGCTTGGCCCGACTTGTAGCAAGTGGCGTCATAGGGCACTGATTATCCTCCCCATCTCCCTGCTGCCCATCCCTAAATTTCCCTGTTTGCTGCTTTCTCGCCACCTTTAATTGAGTCATGACAGATTATAAACGGAGACGCGTTGTTGTAACTGGTGTTGGCGCGATTACACCGATTGGTAATACACCAGCTGAGTATTGGGAAGGATTATTGAGTGGACGCAATGGCATTGACCTCATTACCAATTTTGATGCGTCTCGCCATGATTGCCGCATTGCTGGTGAGGTAAAAAACTTCGATCCACATGATTACTTGGAGCGTAAAGAAGTCAAGCGCATGGATCGGTTTTCCCAATTTGGGGTGGCGGCGGCCAAACAGGCTCTCTCGGACGCAGGTCTAGTAATCAATGAACTGAATGCAGAACAGGTGGGTGTGATCATTGGTTCTGGTATTGGTGGTCTGAAGGTTCTAGAAGACCAACAAACTATTTACCTCAACCGTGGGCCTGATCGTTGTAGTCCGTTCATGATTCCCATGATGATCGCTAATATGGCAGCTGGGTTAACGGCAATTCACACTGGTGCAAAAGGCCCCAACTCCTGTTCTGTAACTGCTTGCGCTGCTGGTTCCAACGCTATCGGGGATGCTTTTCGCCAGATTCAAGGGGGATATGCCCAAGCAATGATTTGCGGGGGATGTGAGGCAGCCATTACTCCTTTAGGATTGGCTGGTTTTGCCGCAGCACGGGCGCTGTCAACTCGCAATGATGACCCTGCTCATGCTTGTCGCCCATTTGACCGTGATCGTGATGGCTTTGTTATGGGTGAAGGTGCAGGAGTTTTAATTCTCGAAGAGCTAGAACACGCCCTGAGTCGCGGTGCTCGCATTTATGCCGAAATGGTCGGTTATGGGATGACCTGTGACGCCTATCATATGACCTCTCCCGTACCTGGTGGTCTAGGAGCCGCCAGAGCGATAGAATTGGCCCTCAAGGATGGGGGACTCACCGCCGAACAAGTGAGCTACATTAACGCCCACGGTACCAGCACCCCAGCTAATGATTCCACTGAAAGTTCAGCGATGAAAAAAGCTTTGGGGGACCATGCTTATAAGGTGGCAATCAGCTCTACCAAATCAATGACCGGTCATCTGTTGGGTGGTTCAGGAGGTATTGAAGCAGTAGCCACAGTATTGGCGATCGCTAATGAACAAATTCCACCTACAATTAATTTAGAAAATCCCGATCCAGAGTGTGACTTAGATTACGTCCCCAACTCTAGCCGCGCTCAAAAAATCAACGTGGCACTATCAAATTCTTTCGGCTTTGGCGGTCATAATGTCACCCTAGCCTTTAAGAAATACTCCTAAAATCTGAAATTTTGCCCCCGGTAAGCTCTCTAGAAATTAGGGTACAAAAAGTATCATAGAGAGCACTCTGAACCATGTCTAGGGTTCAGCATGACCGAATTATTAGCGTGATTGATCACCAGAAACTCAGAAGATCCCGCTTGTCCATAGACATTCGGGAATGGGATGATGAGGATACTGCGGGAAGTTTCAATCAATGGTCAGTGATCAGTTATCAAACTTATCAAGGGAACTGATACCCGAAACATAAAATTGCTAACTGTTGACTGTTGACTATTAAAAACAACCCCAGTCAGTGAGAGAAGCTCAAAGAGTGCTAACCCGTCGTTAACAACAAGAGATTATGGCTGTTGCAACCCAATCCCTCGAAGAACTTTGTATTAACTCGATCCGCTTCTTGGCTATTGACGCTGTAGAAAAGGCAAAATCGGGACATCCAGGGCTGCCGATGGGCGCGGCTCCCATGGCTTTTGTACTATGGGATCGTTTTCTGAAGTTTAACCCTAAGAATCCCAAGTGGTTCAACCGCGATCGCTTTGTCTTATCTGCTGGGCACGGCTCAATGTTGCAGTATGCCCTGCTCTACCTGTATGGTTACGACAGCGTGACCATTGAGGACATCAAGCAATTCCGTCAGTGGGGTTCTAAAACTCCCGGTCACCCAGAAAACTTTGAAACAGCTGGTGTAGAAGTCACCACCGGGCCACTGGGTCAAGGAATTGCCAATGGTGTGGGTTTAGCAATAGCGGAAGCCCACCTCGCAGCTAAGTTCAACAAACCCGATGCCAAGATTGTTGACCATTACACCTACGTGATTTTGGGTGATGGTTGCAACATGGAAGGTATCTCTGGTGAAGCTGCTTCTTTCGCAGGGCACTTGGGATTAGGCAAACTTATTGCTCTATACGACGATAACCACATCTCCATCGATGGTTCTACAGATGTAGCATTCACCGAAGATGTTTCCAAGCGTTTTGAAGCTTACGGTTGGCACGTCCTTCATGTCAAAGATGGCAATACTGACCTAGAAGCGATCGCCAAAGCCATCGAAGAGGCAAAATCTGTCACTGACAAGCCTTCCATGATTAAAGTAACCACCACCATTGGTTACGGTTCCCCTAACAAAGCCAACACTGCTGGTGTTCACGGTGCAGCTCTGGGTGGAGACGAAATAGCCTTAACTCGGAAAAACTTGGGTTGGGAGTATGAACCTTTTGTTGTTCCCCAAGACGCTCTCAACCACACCGGCAAAGCAGTAGAGCGTGGTGCAAGCTACGAAGCTGAGTGGAACAAAACCTTTGCTAACTACAAAGCAAAATATACCCAAGAAGCTGCTGAGTTTGAACGTTACACTAGCGGTAAATTGCCCGACGGTTGGGATCAGGTACTACCTACCTATACCCCCGAAGACAAGGGATTACCCACCCGTAAACACTCAGAAACCTGCCTCAATAAACTAGCAGCAGTTTTACCAGAACTCATTGGTGGTTCAGCTGACTTAACCCACTCCAACCTCACCGAAATCAAAGGTAAGGGCGACTTCCAAAAAGGACAATACCAAAATCCCAACATCCATTATGGTGTGCGGGAACATGGTATGGGTGCGATCGTTAACGGTATGGCGCTACATGGTTCCGGATTAATTCCCTACGGAGCCACCTTCTTAATCTTCACAGATTACATGCGGGCTGCCATCCGCTTATCTGCTCTGTCCCAAGCTGGTGCGATTTGGGTGATGACTCACGACTCCATCGGACAAGGTGAAGATGGCCCCACACACCAACCCATTGAAACTCTAGCTTCCCTGCGCGCCATTCCTAACCTCACAGTGTTTCGCCCCGCAGATGGCACAGAAACCTCCGGTGCCTACAAAGTAGCAATTGAGAGAGCCAAACAAAACGCTCCCACTTTGTTAGCATTCACTCGTCAAAATGTCCCCAACTTGGCGGGTACTTCAATTGAAGGCGTAGCCAAAGGTGGATACATACTCGTGGATAGTGAAGGTACACCTGATATCATCCTGATTGCCACTGGTTCAGAAGTGAGCCTCGCCGTCACCGCAGCTGAAAAACTTACAGCCGAAGGTAAGAAAGCCCGTGTTGTCTCCTTACCTGCGTGGGATCTCTTTGAAGCCCAGGACGCAGCTTATAAAGAATCTGTCCTACCAAAAGCTGTCACCAAGCGCTTGTCTGTAGAAGCTGCTTCTAGCTTCGGCTGGCATAAGTATGTCGGTTCTGAAGGCGATACTGTAAGTATCGATCGCTTTGGTGCTTCCGCTCCAGGTGGCGTTTGTATGGAGAAGTTTGGTTTTAGTGTTGATAATGTCTTAGCTAAAGCGAAAGCATTGTTGGGTTAATTAGCAACGGATATTCTCTTACTTTTTATAGGGTAGGCTAAACAGCCCACCCTTTTTTTACTCATAGCAATTTGAAAAATAATTGCGACAGATGGACAGAGAAAACCCAGATATACCAAGGGTTTCTAATCTAAAATCCCAAATGGTATTATATCTGTTTGGGTTGCTGGGTTACTTACTAAAATCAAAATGAGTAAAAATTTCTTAGATGCCGTCCATCAAGGCGAAAATCATTGGTGGCGTTATTGGTTAGCTGTTGCTGCTATTGGTTATTACTGGTTAAATCTCAGTGGCTACATTGTTCTAATCTGCCAGAGTATTCTAGCTTTAATAATCAGTTCCAATTCTATTAACTTCTTTATTGCTACATCTTCTACTTTCATCCCTTTACTCACGCTCATTGTCTTTATCGTTAGAAGATTGCACAGTCGAAATTTCTATTCATTAATCAACGTTGATGCATCTATTAATATCAAACGCCTGTTTCTAGGTTTCGGAGTGTGGGGACTGCAATTATCTGTTTTTACACTCTCTGATATATTAATTCATCCCCAAGATTATCTATATAAATTTGAGCCACAGCAATGGCTTTTATTATTACCTTTCGCTCTCGTTCTTACCCCAATTCAAACATCAACCGAGGAATTTCTTTTTAGAGGTTATTTAATGCAGGGTTTGAGTCTGATCACTAAACACCCATTAGTACTAATGTTAGTTACTAGTGTCTTATTTGCAGTGCCACATTTAGGCAATCCAGAGATGCAACGGGTATTTGTTTGGGGGGCACTTACCTATTTCATTTGGGGAGTCTTTCTTGCTGCTATCACCCTCAAGGATAATGGGCTGGAATTAGCTCTAGGTGTTCATGCAGCTAATAACCTCTTTTCTTTCTTGATTATGAACACACAAGACTCTGTGCTTCCTACTCCTGCTGTGTTGATTTTCGGCAGATCTATAGATGCAAGAGAGGGATTGATTTCTTTATTAATTCATGCCGGAATTTTTTATGCTGTGTTTTTTGGTGGTATAGCTCGAAACACCAAGTCAGCCTGAGTAAGTGAATGGAAATTCATCGTTAACATAAAATAGCGATCGCTGCACTCAGTTTAAAAGGAGGCGAGTATTACAAATTCCAGTCGCGGCGACACTGGAAAAACCCTTCGAGAAAGTCTTGCCAAGTAATATTGCTATTTAACTTTTGCTGACTCCAATTTCTGGCAACTTGTGCTAAAATCTCTCCAAAACTGGGATAGACAGGAGATAAGTTGGCTAAATGTTTAACTTTAATCTTTTGTGATATTGCCAAAGCAATTATATTCATCAATTCCCCTGCTTCAGCACCTAATATCTCAGCACCTAAAATTTCACCATTTCGGAGCGTAATTAATTTACAAATGCCTGTGGTTTCATTTTGGATTTGCGCTGCCGTGATTGTCTTGAAATAACACCGCGAAACTAAAACTTCATTGCTACCAAATCGGCGGTTTGCCTGTGCTTCTGTCAGGCCTACTTGCGCTAACATTGGGTGAGTAAATATAGCTGAGGGAATGCACTGATAATTTACAGAAAATCTAGGGAAAAATAGTGCATTTTTTAAGGCAATTCTAGCTTCATAATTAGCGACATTAACAAAGTCATAACCACCAATCACATCACCACAAGCGTAAATACGCTGGTTAGTGGTTTGCAGTTTGTCATTAACAACCAGGCGACGCCCACGCCATTTGACGCCTACGGCTGGCAAATTCAGAGATTCAATATTTGGTTGCTGTCCAGTCGCTATGATGATTTCATCAGCTTCGATTGCTTTATCTCCTGCTTGAACCCATTTTTTATCCTCAATTCGCATCACCTGAGTTACAGGTGTTTGGGTGAGGATATGTACACCATCAACTTCTAATTGAGCTTGCAGTAGTTGGGCGATCGCTGGATCAATAAAAGGCAAAATATAGGGATACTTGACTATTAACGCCACATGACAACCCAATCGCGCTAAGGTTTGAGCTAGTGCAACGCTTTGGGGAACACCACCGATAATTACCCAGTTTTGGGGTATGTTAGGAGCGGCAGCAGCTAAGAAGTGCCAAATATTAGCTAGGGTCAAGTAACCAGTGGTTTGTAAACCATCAATCTCTGGAGTTGCTGGACGTGAACCACTGGCTAGTAAATAGGTACGAGCACGTAGCAGGCGGTCATTGACTGCAAATGCTAAACGGGGGGAAGACTGAAATTGACCAGTGCCGAAAATGACATCAACCCCTTGAGCAACCAGGATAGCGACAGAATTCTGTGCTTGGATGTTTAAGACCACTCCTTGGGCATACTGCATCACCTCTTGCCAATTGACAGCTATTGGGGATTTTTCTGGGATCTCAACCTGTGAGAGATGAATTCCCAAACCTATAGTTTCACTCAGCCGTTGTGCGAGTTTAGCAATATCACTAATCACATGATGCTCAAGAAACCCATAATTCATACTGGGTTCCACCAAGGCAACTTTCGCACGTAGTTGGGTAGCATTCAGGGCAGCATAGCGTCCCACCGGACTACCGCCAATAATTACGACATCGTAGTCATTTGTCATTTGTCAATAGTCATTTGTCATCAGGCAATGGTGATGCGGGAAAGAGGATGAAAAAACTTCCTTCCCCTTTCCCCATCTCACACTCTCATAACACTGAGTTTAACGCTGTAAGCAAGCGCTGGTTATCCGACTCAGATTTGACAGCAACCCGGAAAAAGCGATCGCCTAGTTCTTTAAAACTGAGGCAATCGCGGATTAAAATTTGGTGCTGTTTGAGCAATCTTTGTTGCAACTGCGAAATAGAATGTTGTGACTTAACCAGTAAAAAGTTAGCGGCACTAGTTTCTGGTTGCAATCCTGGGATGGTGGCTAAACCCTGAAAGAGTTGGTTTCGTGCAGGTGGTAGCCATAGCCAGGTTTGCTGTTGAAATTCTCTATCCTCAATGACAGCAATTGCCGCCGCCGCCGCCAGTGTGTTGACCGGCCAGGGGTCGCGCCACAATTGCCATTGAGATAGACGGTCAGGGTGAGCGATCGCATATCCCAGCCTCAGTCCTGGCAGACTGTAAAATTTGGTCAGCGATCGCAATACCACTAAATTCCTATATTCCTGTATAAGCGGAATGAGACTTTGCTCCTCATTAGGAGGCACAAAATCCATAAACGCTTCATCCACCACCACCAAGGCAAACTCTTCTAGGTAGGGCAGAATCGCTGACCGCGAAAACAGCTTTCCCGTTGGGTTATGGGGGTTATTGAGTAGCAGTCCTTTGTCCTTCATCATTTGTCTTTGGTTTGGGACAAGTGACAAATGACTCTTATTTGTCAAATCAAGGGGAAACTCCAGTACTTTAGCGTTGTATGCCGTCAGGGTTCGGTAGTAGTCGCCAAAGGCTGGAGTAATTAACGTTGTTGCCGCTAATTGTGATAATTCCTTACCTGCCAAGGTAAGTAATTCTGCGGAGCCGTTGCCCGGCAGAATCCACTCAGGCGGCAAGTTATGAAAGTGACCCAGAGCGAATCTTAGATCACTGTAAGCCGGATCTGGATAGTGCTGAAGATTACCAAATTGGGACATAATAGCAGCGATCGCGCTATTTGGTGGCCCCAACGGGCTAATACTGGCAGAAAAATCCAGAATAGCATCAGGGGGACAGCCAGCCAGTGCTGCTGCCCAGGCTAAATTTCCCCCGTGTGCAGGTTGCCGCATCAAAAAAACGTTCCCTAGGTCAGAACCTATGCTTTCTCGCCTTTTGGGGGTGCTACCCGTTCTCTAAACAGCTTCCCAGCTGAGAATGCTGGCACCTTGGTAGCGGGAATTTCCATCTTTTCATTGGTTTTAGGGTTACGACCTTCACGAGCTTTACGTTCCCGTGACTCGAAGGAACCAAATCCTACTAGCGTGACTTTATCGCCAGAAGAGACAGCCTCAATGATCGTTTCCAAAGCGGCAGTTAAAACAGCATCCGCTTGTTTCTTCGTTACACTAGCTTTTTCAGCTACAGCATCAACCAATTCGCCTTTGTTCATATCAAACTCCTTGAGGTTTACTTGAGATTCTCTACAGATGCACCCTGATGCATCTTTACGGAAATCTCTGTGATGAGGATCACAAAAATCGTCCTTTGGGAGTATTTCTACTCAAAACGGCTGCAAATCCCATCGGCTCGACTTTTCAAAGAATCATTCTAAGGTGTAGCAGCCAGAAGTGGATAGATGAAACCATTAATTTATATAGATTTCAGGATTTTTTGTGTTTTTAGGGGGGTTGTTGCACTAAAAACCCCCTTTTTAGTAGGAAAAAGTACCTAGTGAAAACCCCTGTTGTCAGAGCAACAGGGGTAAAGGATTAAAGATTTTGGGTGTGAAAAGCGATCGCTAATTTCTCTGATAGTTTCACTTTGTCCGAAACTTGACAGTGTGAATCTGCTATATGTTACAAAATGTAACATTGCCACAAGCTAGCCAAACGATTCAAACCAAGTTCTCTGTTCCCTGTCTCCACAAATGAAAAACCATACCCACGAGGGGCATGGTTTTTGGGCATTGAAAATGGAGCAAAGGGACTGCCTTCTGCTTTGGCGGCTTTGATGTGATGATTTCATCCATTATTTTTTGCAGCTAATTGGCTCAATGCGCCTTCAGTAACGCGACAAATTTGCCATTCATCTAGAATATCTGCTCCCATACTGCGATAAAAAGTTTTGGCAGGCTCGTTCCAATCTAAAACACTCCATTCTAAACGTCCACAATCCCGCTCTATGGCAATCTGAGCCAATTTTATTAAAATAGCCTTACCAATACCCTGACGTCGAAATTCTGGGATGATAAACAAATCTTCTAAATAAATTCCTGGCTTAGTTAAAAAGGTGGAATAATTATGAAAAAATAGGGCAAAACCTACGGCTTGCCCTCCATACTCTGCTAAAACTGCCTCAGCATACTTTCGAGAACCAAACAAATGCTCTTTGAGTGCTTGAACATTACCAGTAACAGCATGAGATAATTTTTCATACTCTGCAAGTTGCTCAATTAAGTCAAACAACACACTACAATCGGCTGGTTCAGCAAAACGCAAAGTTAAATCCATTAGTCAAAAGTCCAGAGTCTATAGTCCATAGTCTATAGTTAACAGTGCAACTTTTTATTAACTACTGACGAATGACCACTTACTCTTCAAATTAACCAACCCTTTAAGCGTTTTGCTATATGAGGACGCCGCAATTTTCGCATTGCTTTACTTTGAATTTGTCGCACTCTTTCGCGGGATAAATTAAACATATTACCCACTTCTTCTAGAGTGCAGGGTTCACTGGTAGTTAATCCATAGCGTAGCGATATTACATCTTTTTCCCGTGGAGTTAGCACATCACCCAAGACTTCCCAAATCTCCTGGCGCATCATGTTTTCATTCATTTTGGCTTCGGGAGATTGGTTATCTTCGTCCTCTAGCAAATCCATGAGTTCTGTGTCTTCTTCCTTACCGACACGGTGGTTCAGGGAAAGCGCTTGACGCCGCAGTTGCTGCAATTGGCGTAGTTGCTGGACGGTGATCTCCAAAGCTTCTGCCATTTCGGCTTCGGAAGGGTTACGACAAAGTTTTTGCTTGAGTTCTCGTTGGGCTTTTTTAAGTTTATTAAGTTTTTCAACAATGTGAATAGGCAAGCGAATTGTGCGTGCATCATTAGCGATCGCTCTTGTAATTGCTTGTCTAATCCACCAATAGGCGTATGTCGAAAACTTATACCCTTTATCGGGGTCAAACTTCTCTGTCGCCCGATTTAAACCCATTGCGCCTTCTTGAATTAAATCTAGGAAAGGCACTCCGCGATTGAGATATCTTTTAGCAATTGATACTACCAACCTGAGGTTAGAGCGAATCATTTTGCGTTTAGCTACTCGACCTTGATATAAGCGACTTTCCAGTTGCTTTTCATTCATCTCTAGTTGAGCAGCAACTTGTGCCTTGGTAGGATACTGTCCTAACTCTAAATGCAAAGAAGCTTGTAAATCCCTAACTTCTTCAATAAATCTAACTCTCCGCGCTAATTCCACCTCTTCATCAGGTTTGAGCAGTGGATAACGCGCCATTTCTTTAAAAAACGCGCCTACCGCATCATCATGCTCAGTTTTATTGTATCCCGATGGTCGGGCTGCTGCCATCTCGTCCCCATCTCGTTCCTCTGATTCCAGATTTTCGGGAATTGGAGAGTCTTCCTCTACCACTAGTTCTAAACTATCAAGTGATTGTTCTTCATGGTCAGCAGCATTCTCCAGTATTTCCATTGTTCCCAATTCAGCAATATTCATAGTTTCCTTGAGGGATTGTTGCTTGGTTTGGTACATAATTTAGTGACAGCTGCTCGTTTGAGGCTTGGTAGTTTTCCCTAAGGGACAAATGCACCGGTTTGACAGCAAAATTTATGTCTAAGTTAATTTCTCATTTCTTAAAACTCAGTGTCTAGCTGTCAATTCTTTAGCTACGGCTAGAGCCAATTTTTAACAATTACTGGCTTTTGCACCCACAAACCTAATCCTCAGTCCACCAGCCGATATAATCCTCATTTTTTTCTTAATCACCAAATATGTCAAATTTCCTCAAACTTTCTCAACCTTAACCAATATTAATTTTCCAGCTAATTATCCCAAATCCTTAAAATTTCATGTATTTTTATAAAGTTTTTTGGACTTTATTGGTCGAGAGTTATTTTAAGAAATCGGAATTTTGGTACTGGGTTTAATTGTCCCTGATAAAATCTTACAGATGATACAAAATTAGCAGTGTACAATTCGGAATTATCTTGTTTGTATAAAAGCATCTCATAGACATAACGGATTGAATATCTATCGGTAGAGAGAAAAAGGCTATGTCCTATTTAGTAGATACGGAAGCAGTTTCCAGAGCAGAAAAAGTAGGTGAGATGACTTTACAGCAACTAGCAGACATCAAATATTTATGGCACGTAGAGTGGCGATTAATTTGTCTAGGAGATTACATAACAGGAAACTTATCAAGTATTATGAGTGATAAAAGTATTGCGAAATACAGTTTATCTCTGGGAATACAAAAAGTTATATCTTAGCTAGAAACGTGGATTTTGAATAACTAAGTAAAAGCACTAGAAATACCTGTCGATTAAATCAGAAACTATGTATATTAACGGCACAAATTCATTTCATTTGATTGTGGCTGAACCCGGTGAATCGTACCAACAAGAAAAAATAGTTAATCGGTGGGTTGAAGTACTGGTAGACTGTCCAGGAAACTCAGGTTTATTTACTTACCGATTACCAGCCCAGTTAGAAATTAAACCTGGAGATATTCTCACAGTACCATTTGGCGCACAGCAATTAGGAGCGATCGCCATTCGTTTACTAGCACAGCCAAATACTGATTTAACGCCAGAAAAAATCCGGGATGTCGAAGATGTAGTGAGTGTAGGGTTCTTTCCAAGTAGTTATTGGGAATTGCTTAATCGAGTCTCAGCATACTACTATACGCCATTAATTCAAGTGATCCGGATGGCTTTACCACCAGGCTTATTGGGGCGATCGCAGCGTCGCCTCCGCTTGACTACTCTGGGGAGAGGCGGGGAGATGGGTAATTTAGCATTAACTTCTGCTGACCTTCAAATTACCTCTGTGGCTAATTTTCTCACTCCCTATGCACAGCAAATCTTGGCACTTTTGCAAAGACAAGCTGCGGGGGATTATAGCTTTGCCTACCTGCAACAAAAAGTCAAATCAGCCCATCGTGGAGTGCGGGAGTTATTGCGATTTGGTTTAGTAGAAAGCTACTTAGAACCTCCCAAATTAACCCGCCCAAAACTGCAAAAAGCAGTGACGCTCATAGGCACAATTGACCGTGATTTAACTACTCGCCAACGAGAAATTATCGAAGTATTGCGACGACGTGGTGGTGAACTGTGGCACAATGAACTGTTACAAATTTGTCATGCTAGCTCTTCTATCCTCAAGACCTTGGCAGACAAAGGCTATATTGTCATCGAAGAGCGGGAAGTATTAAGAACAGAACAAAGCCCCGCATTAGCAGGAGATAACCCAAAATCTTTAACTGCTGATCAAGCCAACGCCCTAGAAACAATCCAGCAGCTAGATGGTTTTGCTCAAGTTTTATTGCATGGGGTCACAGGTTCAGGTAAAACTGAGGTGTATTTACAAGCGATCGCACCCCTACTCCACCAAGGTAAATCCGCCCTTGTCCTCGTTCCCGAAATTGGACTCACACCACAACTCACAGACCGTTTCCGGGCCCGTTTTGGTGCAGCCAAAGTCAGCGTTTACCACAGCGCCCTCTCCGACGGCGAACGTTACGACACCTGGCGACAAATGCTGTTGGGAGAACCCCAAGTAGTTATTGGTACTCGCAGTGCCATTTTCGCCCCACTACCAAAACTGGGCTTAATTATCCTCGACGAAGAACACGACAGCAGCTTTAAACAAGACTCTCCCATCCCCACATACCACGCCCGCACCGTCGCCCAATGGCGCGCCGAGTTAGAAAATTGCCCCCTCATCTTCGGTTCCGCCACACCTTCTTTGGAAAGTTGGGTAAGTCTTGGGGATTTGGCAGGAAATCATCTCCCTACCACTTCCCACTACCTCCCCCTCCCCCAACGCATCAACTCCCGCCCCCTCCCCCCAGTAGAAATAATAGACATGCGACAAGAGTTGCAGCAGGGAAATCGCTCTATATTCAGTAAGTCGCTACAAGAAGCATTACAACAACTACAAGAGCGAGATCAACAGGGAATTTTATTCATTCATCGCCGGGGTCACAGTACATTTGTATCTTGTCGTAGCTGCGGATATGTGCTGGAATGTCCCCACTGTGACGTTTCCTTAGCCTATCACCACACCGCAGACGGAGCGCCCCAATTATTACGTTGCCATTACTGTAATTATGGACGCGCCCATCCCCAACACTGCCCCGAATGCAGTTCCCCCTACCTGAAATTCTTTGGTAGCGGTACTCAGCGAGTCGCCCAAGAACTAGCGCGACAATTCCCCGACCTCAAATACATCCGCTTTGATAGCGACACCACCCGCAACAAAGGCGCACACCGCACCCTCCTCACCCAGTTTGCCAACAAAGAAGCCCATTTATTAGTCGGGACACAAATGCTCACCAAAGGCTTAGACTTACCCCAAGTCATACTGGTGGGCGTTGTCGCGGCTGACGGACTGCTCAATTTATCAGATTACCGCGCCAGTGAACGGGCATTTCAAACCCTCACCCAAGTAGCTGGACGTGCAGGGAGAGGCGACGACCCAGGTAGAGTAATTGTGCAAACTTACACCCCAGAACATGAAGTCATTGCAGCCGTAAGACATCATGATTATCAGTCCTTCTCCCAAACCGAACTAGAACAAAGACAAGCCCTCAACTATCCACCCTACGGACGCTTGATTTTACTGCGGTTAAGCAGTCTTGACCCGATACAAGTCCAAAACACTGCTCAAATCATCGCCACAGCCCTAGGTACAGGAGAGGGGTTTGAGATATTAGGCCCAGCGCCAGCCAATATTTTACGGGTAGCTAACAGATATCGTTGGCAAATCCTCGTGAAAATCGCCCCCGACACATTACCACAACTGCCAGATTGGGAAGATGTGCGATCGCTCTGTCCCCCATCCGTTAGCCTCACAATAGATGTAGACCCGATAAATATCATGTAATTACAAATTCACATTTTTCCTTGTAGGGGGAACGTTTGTTCGCCCTGCCCAACAATCGATTTTTGATCACGAATAATTCAAGATACCAAACAAAGCCAAAATCCCAAAAATTGTCATTAGACTAAATAAATACAACATCTGAGTAGTACGCCGTTCCTTAACCAAAACTTCTTGATAAGAAAGCTGATAATTCTGAATGAGGAAAAATGACTGGGGACTAAACAAATATGGTAATAACCGACTAAGTTTCAATCTCAGGAAAAAGTTGATACCCCACAAAAATTGACGCAAACGGTCTTGATTATACTGCCAAGGAAAAGAGGTTTGAGCAAGACGTACCAAAGCTTTTGTATCATCAATTCGCAAAGATTCATATAAAGGCAAAGCAAATGAAATATCATCATCACTTTTAGAGAGTGCCTCATTCAAAATATATACATCCTCTAAGGCTGCATTTACCCCTTGTCCAATATCTGGAGGGAAACAATGAATAGTATCTCCTATAAGCACTACCCCAACAGCATCACCTTGTTGTAACAAGCAGTAGAATCCTGAACAATATTGAGGAATAGGAAAATAACCACCTTCACTTTTAGCAAATCGTTCAGCTTCCTCCGGTGAAATTATTTGACGTATTGGTAATTGTGGAAAAGCCTCCTCCAGGAACTGATACAATTCCTCACCATTTTTCAATTTCCATATTTCATGATCTAAAGGTGTAATGATATTGGCAGTCCGGGCTTCGTCTGGGTTTTTAATTGGTAGAATACCCAAAGAGATAGAACGCCGGCGATCGCTAAAAGCCCCACGAATAGCGTATGTCATCTCAGACACAGCATATTCCTCAGCATGATGATCCAGAGGAAACTTAGGCGGTAAACTCAACACTTTATACCGCAGACTGGAACTAGGTGAAGGAAACAGCTTCATGTCAAACCTGTCCGAGGTAGGTTTTTCCCATTCTCTGAGAGTGCTACGAACAACAGAGTGAATTCCATCAGCACCAACCAAAAGATCAGGCTCAAATTTGAAGCGATCGCCATTCTCTGACTCAGCAAAAACTTCTAAACTATTATTATCACTCTTACTAATTTGTGTACATTTAGTTTGAAAAAATACAGTAATCTTGTCTTCCCAATTCTGTATAATTTCCTGATAAAGCAACAAAACAAATGTTTTCCGGGATATCCAGTAAGCCGTTTTCCGATTTGGGTCTATAATTGGCAGGTTTAAAGTTTTGCGACTACCATCTGCTTGAATAAAAGTTAAATATAATTCCTTACTAGGAACACCAGCTTTTATCAACTCATCCTTTATTCCTAGATACTCAATTAATTTTTGACCACGACCATCAATCAGATAATTGAAAGCCTTATCAGGTTCGTAATAATCAGCCGCTACCCGTTGTTCTAAAACCGTAATATTAGACCAACCACGTTTAGCTAACATCAATGCAGTAGCTAATCCTGCTGGGCCTCCCCCAATAATCAATACATTTCCGTGAGAATCTTTATTTTCCTTGCCAATTCCAGATGTATTAGTATCCATATCATTGATGCTGGCTTTAGCCATCACTCCTCATCCGGTGATTCCAACGGACTAGTATAGCGTAGCGCTCATACTTTGACCTCTCCCAAAGGAATATGAATGGCGAACAAAAACATCCCCGACTTTTTGCAAAAAATCGGGGATCTGACTATCACTGAGATGATGTAAATTTAATCTTAGAAAAAGAACCCTGAAAAAGATGATGAACGATCATCATTAATGATAGTACCAATCCCTTGGCTGTCGGCTATAGTTGTATTTGTCGCCCCAAAGAGATTGACATAAAATTTCTCATTCGACTCAACCGTGCTATCACCTCTGACACCAAAGCTAATAGTTTTCGATGTCTCTCCAGGTTTAAAAACTAGCGTGTTCATTATCGGGAATAGAAAAAAGTCAGATGAATTAGTCTGCCCATAATCTGCGCTGTAATTCACAATCACCTGCTGATAACTAGGATTGGAAAGAGTCACATCAAATTTGCCATTAGTTATCAGCCCAAAATTACCTTCAGTTACCGACGTATCTGAAATCCTGATACTAGGTTGTAAATCATCATTTTTGACAACTACAGTCGCTTTATCATTGGTAATTGTGTCACCTAAAGGTGCATCTTTGATTTTGATAGTAATATTTTCATCACGTTCAAATACTCTATCACCTAAAACATCAACAGTAATTGCCTTTGTCTTTTCGCCAACTCGGAAATTTAAAGTACCATTTAATCCCGCATCAATAAATTCACCTAATGTAGTTCCTGAAGCAAATTCTCCACTTCTAACGAAGATATTTCTAAAGTCACTACCAAACGTAGCTGTATTATTTGGGTTAAATTCATAATTTACAGTACTTTCTGTATTAAAATTGCCACTGCGGGTAATAGTAAAAGCAACAGTTTGAGAGCTACTATTGCCTTCCATGACAGTTGGGGTGTTGGTAGAAATTGCGTATTCAGTTACCAAGTCAAAAATATAAGCTATCCCAGCATCAGTGCTAGTTCCTGCATCGTAATAAGGAGCGCCAATGATAATTTTATTGCTGCCAATGGTGGTAATGGCTGCACCAAAAGCATCGTTACCAGTACCTGGATTACTAAAGATTTTTTCGAGTGAATAAGTGGGTGATGCTCCATCTCCATCGTATAGATAAACTGCACCCCTACCGGGATTTGAGGTGAATGTAGTACCCGAAAAAGCACCAGGAGCACCAATTAGGATGTCGTTACCGAGAAATGCGACCGAAGAACCGAAACCCAGATTAGTCGTATCAGGATTAACAAAGGTTCTCAAAAGTGTAGGTGTTGGGGTAGTGTTGTCATATAAATATACAGCCCCAGCATCAGTAGCACTGATGTCCTCTCCTGGTGCCCCAATCAAAAAGCGTGTACCAGCACTGTTAGACTTCACTGAAAACCCAAACAAATCTAGCGCTGTTGGGTTTGGGTTTGTGAATGTCTGTAGTATTGTTGTACCCGTAGAGTTGTATCGATAAGCTTGTCCAACACCAAAATTTACAGTACTTGGGGCAGTAAAAGTACTAAACCCCGGTGCTCCAATAAGAATGTCATTGTTAGCAGCTGCGACTGAAAAACCAAAGCGTGCATCTTGGATAATCCCTGGATTAGGGTTAGTGATATTTTGTAGTAATCCACTACTATTAAACAGCCTTACCTCTCCAGCATTATCATTAGCAGTCGCTTTACCTTTTTCTGGTGCGCCAATGACGTAGTTGCCATTACTCAGAATCGCTACAGCGCTGCCAAATTCACTATCGTCGTTATTAACTGAATTATCAAAAGTTTGTTGTAGTGAGCCGGTCGAGTTAAATCTATAGGCTCGTCCTACATCTGCAACGGAAGCATCAAATTTTGGAGCGCCAATCAGGTAAACAGTACCATTAATAGCAACCGATAAACCGAATAACTCCCCTATTCCACTTGATGGATTAGCAAATGTTTGTTGGAGTACACCACTAGCATTCAGTCGGTATGCTTCCCCTTTTCCTGTATCAGCTAGGGGTGCGCCAATCAACAAGTTAGTATTACCAGACGCCAGTGAAAAGCCAAATAGCTCATTAGCAGCAGGTGAAGGGTTATTAATTGTGATAGATGGGATAGTTAAGACTGGAATAGCGCCACGCAGAATCTGAATCCAGTCTGTATTGTTTGCACCATTAGCTAAACCGGGAGTAGCGCTGGTAGATACTGTATTAGCTGACCAATTACTAGAAACTGTCGCACCAGCAGCTGAGGTAGCAGTGTAAGCGCTAAAGCTGTTAGCAGTTGGAGTTGGAGTGCGAGGAAAGGTATGTATTGGAGTGTTACTTGCATTCCGCAACTGGGGCACATCTGCATCAAGAGTATTGTTAAAAGCACCTGTTGTGTCTTCCCAACCAGTGTTACGAGTCACTGCAAAAACACCAGTGTTATTGAGTGATGATATTTGAAGTACATAGTCTCCATTGGCTGGATTATAAGTTAAGTCTGGAGTAATAGTGCTATCGATATCACCACCGTTATAAAGCACTATTAAAGTGCCAGCTTTTAAAGAACTAAAGCCGGAACCAGACAAAACGATATCTAGCGTACCATTACCATCAACTAATCTGTGATTTTGCAGATTTAGGTTATCAGTAACAACTAAAATTTCAACCCATTCTTTTCCACCATTACTACCTTGAGAAAATTCGTTGATAATGACATCACCAGCATTGGCTAAAACTGAGTTGTACGCCTGTAAGACTTGAGATTGAAATGCTAAAGGCGCTTCAATAATTCCTTGATTGAACTCTAAATCCCAGTCGCCACCTAAAGCTGTATTCCCTGTTTTGTTAGTCGAAGCTGCAACATCTGCACCAGTGATTTGGCTCAATTGCTGAACAAATTCCTTACCTTCCCCGCTAGCGACATCACAGCCGTAAAGCAAAATGTCAGCATCATCAGTTAAAGCACTTGCCCAATTTTGTAACTGATTCGCATAGCTATTAATATTAGAGCTATTGAGATTAGTTGACCCTAGTTGCAAACTCCCTGTACTACCGTGGGAGACAATATGAACTGATTGCACCGACTTGGGTTGACGCGCTGCAAGATACTCGGTCATTTGTGCCACCGCATCTTGTGTGGGATCAAGAATGACGACTTCATTACCCAGAGTGATGCCAGATATCAAGCTTTGATAGTCTGCAACTGATGTGTCGATAAAAACAATATTTGTCTTGGCTGCTTGTAAGTTGTTAATAGAATTATTTTGGGTTTCCAGGGCATTATTTTCTGGTTGTTTCGTCATCATTATTGTCCTTTAGTAAAATTTTGCCGTGATAGTTATGTTATTGGCTTTGATTACACAAAACTAATGAGATAACCAATACATAGCTATTTGCTTTCATTACCAAATTAAATTGGTAGTTAAACTTGTTATGTAATAAACTTCTGCCACGAATATTTGAAAACAAGAGTTTGAAACTTGATGCAGAAGAGGAAATTGATGTGAGCAGTTTTTTTTGACTAGAAGTTAAGCTATTTATAATAATTTATACAAAGATAGTACGTAAAACAACAGTGTATTTACTGAAATACACTGAGATTAGGGACTTCCAGTAAATAATACCAATTCAAAAAAAGTAGAGGAATATAACCTTACCCTTGTATCTTTGAAGTAGTAGTACGATTTAATTTTCTAACTTATTCTTAGAGATATAGAAGGGAAGATAATTGCTAGGAACTTATCAAGTGATTAATAAAATGATCCACTTAAATTTATCCCTTGCAATTTATACCAATTGTAAAAAATAATCTGATAGATGGGCAGATACACAATATTATTCCCTATGAATAATTTATGTGTTGTAAACATTATTAGAATTGGTATTACTTGGAAAAAATTATTTTTTCAAAAAATGTTAAACATACAATATAATCTTTGCTAACTTCTGTTTCGCTAAGATTTAAGTAAAAAAAAGGTGTAATCTTATACTTTTGGCACAGTATATTATGTAATTAAAAAACTATGCACTGATATGTAAATGAAAGTAGCAGCTTTCAAAAATCTATTGTATAAACAAGTAGTATCAGCAAGCGAGATAGATGACAAAGAATAAAATTTAAATGTTCTTGATGGAAACTTCAAGAAATATCTGGATAATAGTGGCAACTGATAAAAGTCAATCCAGATGGGTCAATTGAGATTATTAAGAGATATCACCAAGTCACTCAAATTCACAAATTGCCAAGCAATTCATGTATTCGTTTTAAGAGTTGGCTGTTTATTACTTAAAGATAATTGAGTACAAAATATATGGGACAAGGTTTTTTACAGATTGGGTTAACCCTATGTATTGTCATATTAATTACACCCATATTGGGAAAATACATAGCACGTATTTTCATGGGAGAAAGAACACTGCTTGATCCTCTCATGAACCCTATAGAGCGGAGTATCTATATATTAGCGGGTGTCCGCACTACTGATAACATGGAGGCTTGGCAGTATATCAGGGCGATACTAACCACCAACTTGATTATGGGCATTGTAGTGTATTTGCTCATATATTTTCAGAGAGGTTTACCCTGGAATCCCAATGGATTGGGTGCGCCTACATGGGATACATTGTTGCACACTGCCGTTTCATTTGTGACGAATACAAACCAGCAGCATTACTCAGGGGAGACAACCTTGAGTTATTTTAGCCAGGTAGCGGCTTTGGGATTTTTGATGTTTACCTCTGCTGCTACTGGGTTAGCGGTAGGAATTGCCTTTATTCGCGGGTTAACAGGTAGACCATTAGGTAACTTTTATGTTGACCTCACCCGTGGGATTACGCGGATATTGTTACCTATTTCGATAATTGGGGCGATCGCATTACTATTATCGGGTGTACCGCAAACATTAGCTGGAACGTTGGTGGTGAAAACCCTGGAAGGCGGGACACAGTATATTGCTAGAGGCCCAGTGGCATCCTTTGAGATGATCAAGATGCTGGGAGAAAATGGCGGCGGCTTTTTCGAGGCTAACTCTGCTCACCCTTTTGAAAATCCCAATGGCGCTTCTAATTTAATAGAAGCGATCGCCATGATTTCCATTCCCGCAGCCTTGATTTACACCTACGGCATCTTTGCCAACAATATCAAACAGGCTTGGTTGCTTTTCTGGATGGTGTTTGTAATCTTTGTATTTCTGGTTGGGATCACAGCCATAGGCGAACTGCAAGGTAATCCCCTGGTGAATGCCATTTTGGGATCTGAACAGCCCAATTTAGAAGGTAAAGAAGTCCGATTTGGTTGGGCACAAACAGCATTGTGGTCTGTGATGACTACCGCCACCATGACTGGTGCTGTGAATGGTACGCATGATTCTTTAATGCCAGCAGGATTATTTTCGACTTTATTTAACTTATTTATCCAGATTATCTGGGGAGGTCAAGGGACGGGGACTGCATACCTATTTGTTTATCTAATTATCACGGTTTTCCTCACAGGATTAATGGTGGGACGCACCCCAGAGTTTTTAGGACGCAAAATTGAAAAGCGGGAGATTATTCTCGCCAGTGTTATCCTGCTCATTCATCCCATCGCTGTTTTAATTCCCAGTGCGATCGCCTTGGCTTACCCCTTTACCTTATCTGGAATTACCAATCCTGAATTTCACGGACTCGCTCAAGTGGTTTATGAATATGCTTCAGCTGCGGCTAACAATGGTTCTGGCTTAGAAGGGTTGCAAGATAACACGCAATGGTGGAATTTAAGCACCTGTTTTAGCCTGTTGACAGGACGTTACATCCCAATTATCGCCATCTTACTCTTAGCTGAAAGCATGTCCGGTAAACCAACAATACCCGAAACTCCTGGTACTCTCAAAACCGATTCGCTACTGTTTACGAGTGTGACATCTGTGGTGATTGTGATTTTGGGTGTGCTAACCTTCTTCCCTGTTTTGGCGTTAGGGCCGATCGCTGAAGGTTTTAAACTAGCCTCTGGTAACTAGAAAAGCCAATGGGGTAATGAAGTGAATTAAAAACCCCAATCTCCCCACTTCCCAATCTCCTCACTCACCTCCCATTTATGAACCAAGTTGCAACTACCCCCAAATCCAGATCCTCACGTTCTCGTGCTAGCGATCGCCGACAAGCACGTAAAAAAGCGAGAATCAACACTAGGTGGCTCTACTTGAGAGCTATCAAGGATGCTTTTGTCAAGCTCAATCCCAAAGATGCCATCAAAAACCCGGTGATGTTTTTGGTGTGGATGGGCACAATCATTACCCTAGCGGTGACAATTGATCCCAACCTGTTCGGCGCGTCCCCCCAGGAGAATCCCCAACTATTCAACGGCTTGATCACAGGGACTTTGTTCTTTACCGTCTGGTTTGCCAATTTTGCAGAAGCTGTAGCTGAAGGACGGGGTAAAGCCCAAGCCGATGCTTTACGCGCTACAAGATCCGAGGCGATCGCTAAAAAACTTGCTGCTGATGGCACAATTACTGAAGTATCCTCTACCAGCCTCAGACAGGGTGATACTGTTTATGTAGTTGTTGGTGATACCATTCCCGCCGATGGGGAAGTAATGATGGGTGTGGCTTCGGTGGATGAATCGGCAATTACAGGCGAATCTGCACCAGTCCTCAAGGAATCAGGCTCGGATGTTGCCAGTTCCGTCACAGGTGGCACTAAAATTATCTCCGATGAACTAATTATCCGTATCACTGCTGACCCAGGAAAAGGCTTTATCGACCGGATGATTGCCCTAGTGGAAGGCGCAGAACGTACTAAAACGCCGAATGAAATTGCCCTCACAGTCTTACTAGCCGTTCTGAGTTTAGTTTTTTTGTTGGTTGTGGCAACACTGCCTGCAATGGCCTATTATGTCAAAAGTCCAGTCAGTGTCCCCATTTTGATTGCCCTATTGGTAGCACTGATCCCCACAACTATTGGCGGGTTACTAAGTGCTATTGGCATTGCAGGGATGGATCGAGTTGCTCAATTTAATGTCATTGCCACTTCAGGACGAGCAGTTGAAGCCTGTGGGGATATCAACACCCTAGTTCTTGATAAGACAGGGACAATTACCCTTGGTAATCGCCTTGCTGAAGAGTTTATCCCCATTAACGGTCATTCACTGGAAGAAGTTGCTAACGTAGCTTGGATAGCCAGTGTTTTTGATGATACGCCTGAAGGTAAATCTATTATCCGACTAGCCCAAAAGTTAGGCGCAAGAGTTGATCTAGACTACAATCAAGCGCAAGGGGTGGAATTTTCTGCCAAAACCCGCATGAGTGGCACCAACTTGCCAGGCGGAAGGGAGGTGCGGAAAGGAGCAGTAGACGCAATTAGAGGGTTTGTCCGCTCTCGTAATGGATACGATACACCCGAATTAGATGCAGCCTATGAGCGAGTTTCCCATCTGGGAGGTACACCCCTAGCAGTTTGCGTAGAACACGAAATTTATGGCGTCATCTATCTCAAAGACATTGTGAAACCAGGCATCCGCGAACGTTTTGACCAGTTGCGGCGCATGGGAGTGCGGACTATCATGTTGACTGGAGACAATCGGATCACTGCTGCCGTTATTGCCAAAGAAGCTGGAGTAGATGACTTTATTGCTGAAGCCACCCCAGAAGATAAAATCAACGTCATTCAGCGAGAACAAGCCGCAGGCAGATTAGTAGCAATGACAGGAGATGGCACTAATGATGCTCCAGCATTGGCACAGGCAAATGTCGGAGTTGCTATGAATACTGGTACTCAAGCCGCTAAAGAAGCCGCTAACATGGTGGACTTAGACTCAGACCCCACAAAACTCATTGATATCGTCGGTATTGGTAAACAATTACTGATGACTCGCGGTGCTTTGACTACATTTTCTATCGCTAATGATATTGCGAAATACTTTGCCATTATTCCCGTGATTTTTGCTGCTGCTAACCTGCAAAACCTCAATATTATGCAGTTAAGTAGCACCAATTCTGCCGTATTATCGGCACTGATTTACAATGCTTTGATTATTCCGGCTCTAATTCCTCTGGCTTTGAAGGGTGTACAGTTTCGTCCCCTCACAGCTAATCAATTGCTGCAACGCAATATTTTAATTTATGGCTTAGGTGGGCTGATCGTGCCATTTATCGCTATTAAATTAATCGATATGCTGGTGACAATTTTGGGTTTAACTTAATTAATGGGACTAGGTAATAGGAAAAATAACCTTTGACAAATAACAAATAACAAATAAAAATTTTCAGAGAAAGTCAAAAAATTTTTATGTCTATTATTAGAGAAATTATCAAAGCAATTCGCATAATTTTAGTTCTTTGGTTAATAACGGCAATTATTTATCCCCTAATGATTCTTGTAGTAGGTCAAGTATTTGTTCCTGCACAGGCAAACGGCAGCATCATGGTGAATATAGAGAATCAAGCGATTGGTTCATCCTTAATTGGTCAAACCTTCACATCTGAGCGATATTTCCATAGTCGCCCCAGTGAAGTTAGATATTCTCAAGGGAGAAGAGGTAGACCAACTGGTGTATCTGGTGCTAGCAATCTCGCTCCTAGTAATCCCGCATTAATGAACCGAGTTGTTGAAGAAGCAAATCAATTCCGAGACGAGAATATTCAACCCACGGCTGATTTACTTTACACCTCAGGCTCTGGTTTAGACCCTCATATTTCTGTGAGAGCAGCTAGACAGCAATTGGTAAGAGTTGCTCGCGCCAGAGGTGTGCAAGAGGATGAGATATTCCCTTTAATTAATAAGTATACAGATGAGAGAACTTTATGGATTTTTGGTGAGCCAGGAGTGAATGTTTTACGATTAAACTACGCTCTTGATTTGCAAGATATTAACCGTAAACAAACCCAGTAAATTTAAATAAGGAATAGGAGCAGGGATGATGGGAATCAAGCTTTGACCTTGGACTATTGACCAATAACAAATAACAAATGTCAAATAACAAATTATTCCCTCTATCTTATGCGACGAGGTAAACATAAAATCTTTATTGGCATGGCTCCTGGTGTAGGCAAAACCTTTCGGATGCTGGAAGAAGGACATGCACTTAAACAGGAAGGGATTGATGTCGTTGTCGGCTTGCTAGAAACCCACGGACGGAAGGAAACCCAGGAAAAAGCAGAGGGACTGGAAATGGTGCCTCGTCAGCAAATTCTGCGGGGTGGTTTGACATTGACTGAAATGGATACGGAGGCAATTTTACAAAGATTACCTCAATTAGTGTTAATCGATGAACTAGCTCATACCAACGTCCCTGGTTCACCACGGGAAAAGCGCTACGAAGATGTAGAACTCATTTTAGCAGCAGGCATAGATGTCTACTCCACTATGAATATTCAGCATCTGGAAAGCCTCAATGATTTAGTAGCAAGAATTACAGGCGTTGTAGTGCGTGAACGTGTTCCTGACCGCATTTTAGAAGATGCAGATGAAGTAGTGGTGATTGATGTGACACCAGAAACCCTACAAGAGCGGTTGCTGGAAGGCAAGATTTACGCACCAGAAAAAATCCAACAATCCCTAGATAACTTTTTCCAACGCCGCAACCTGATTGCTTTGCGAGAATTGGCTTTAAGGGAAGTTGCAGACAACGTTGAAGAAGATGCGATCGCTTCTAGCCCTAATGGTGAATTTTGTAACATTCACGAGCGGGTTTTGGTGTGTGTCTCTACCTATCCCAACTCAGTACAGTTGTTACGCCGGGGTGCGCGGCTGGCTAGTTATATGAATGCACCTCTTTATGTTTTGTTTGTCGCTGATCCGGAACGCTTCCTCACCAAGGAGGAAAGTCTACACATCCACACTTGCGAGAAGCTGTGTAAAGAATTTGCTGGGACTTTTATTCGAGAAACTAACAGTAATATCGCCAAAGCGATTGCCGAAGTCGCCCAAAAATACCATATCACCCAAATTGTCATCGGTGAAAGTCAGCGTTCTCGCTGGCAAATGTTCCTCAAAGGATCTTTAACGCAAAGACTAGTGCGCTTACTCAAAAACGTCGATTTACATATCATCGCCAGCGAAAAAACCGCCTCATCCAGGATCTGATTGTATATCTTAAATTTAAAAGTGCAGAGAAGTATACTAGGACTCTTCTCTGCACTCAAAATCACAAATTCTCTATTCAAGTTAATGGTGATAGACTTTTTCACAACAAAACTATGATACCCACCCTGCTCTCAATGCAAATTCTCAATTACAGCTAAATTAGCCGAGATTGACAAACTTTTTGTTCTTGCGCTTTTGCAGGAACATACCACCGCCAACAGCGATCAAACCAACAACAGCTGTGGGTTCGGGGACAGACTTGGGATTATATGCTCCACTAGCAATTTTGAATGTGTGGTTATCGCTTTCAAAACCACCACCTCCAACTTGAGAAAGCTTAATCTCATCGAAGTTATCATTAAAACCTTCCGAGAAGAACTCAAAGAAGCCATTCTTTTGTCCTCCCTGAGCTGTATTAGCAACTTTGGCAATCTTGTTCATGACATCAAATGTCAATTTTTCGTATGTTACACCCTCAAATACTGCTGTAACCGCTTTGCCTCCCTTGAGTAACTCAAAGGTGTTACCAGTACTTAAAGCACCAAGGTCAATACCAAAATAGTTAAATACACCGCCATTTTTAGCTTTAATGCTGACAGAGCTATCACTAAAAACTGCTAGATAATTGCTTTTATTGTCTTCTCCATTAACGCCAGAAGGTGCCCATTTGTCACTAATAATACCAGTTTGATTACCAGTTACGCTGGTGGCATAGCTACCTTTAGAAAAGGTATACTCTACTAGATTGTTACCCTTGAATAAGCCATTATCTTTTACTGTGTTACCATTTGCATCTTTGCTATTAAAATCAATGGTTACATAGTTGCTGTCGTTAACATTGGCAGAAAAAGCACCTTCATTTGTGACACCTGGTGTACGGAAAACGCCAGGGGTGTAGCTAAAGCCGATCGCATGAGCAGAACCAGCAAAAGTCAGTGAAGCGATCGCAGATGTAGAAAGAGCAGCAACGCAAGCAAGTTTTTTGAGAGACATGATTCAGTTCCTTTGGTGTCGTGTGTGTGTTCTTGTTGCCATTATGCAAGCTGCTCATAGCTAAACAACAGGATAAGATTACCGGATTTTGATTTGCTTAGGAATTATGATTTTTAGTGTAATTTTATACTTAGCTTTGATAAAAAATAGTGTTTTTACGCCCGTAAAATGTAAAGCAAATATTTGCAAGTCAGCTAAATCATCAAGAAGTCATAAAATAACATCCTTTAGATAAAGAAATTGTTCTCTGCTATGACTTGTTTTGAAAGACTGATAAAGACTTAAGAGTTATTAGAGCTTTTATTTCACATGCCAAGTTCACAAAAAACAGACAATTACTCTTTTAACTTAAGGTATGAACTCAAATAACCAGGATTACTGATAGCTGACGTTTTTTGACAGAAGAAGTTTCATATACTAAACTACCCCATGCATACAAAAACTATCTCTGTCAATGCCTCCGACTGAAAAAAGTATCACTCGCGTCATCGGTTTAATTAGTGGCACCTCTGTAGACGGTATAGACGCTGCTTTGGTAGACATTTCTGGTACAGATTTTGATCTCAAAATTGAGTTAGTTGCAGGAGCCACCTATCCCTACCCCCCAGAACTCAGGGAAAGAATCTTGGCAGTTTGTGCAGGTACGGCGATCTCAATGGCAGAATTGGCAGAACTAGATGATGCGATCGCTCTTGCTTTTGCCCAAGCAGCCCATAACATTCAAAATGGTCAGCAGCCAGCAACTTTGATTGGTTCCCACGGTCAAACAGTTTACCATCGACCACCTCAAGGAAGAAGCACTCCCCTGGGTTACAGTCTGCAACTTGGTGGCGGTGCTTTGATTGCTCATCTCACCGGAATTACCACTATCAGTAACTTTCGGGCTGCTGATATCGCTATTGGTGGGCACGGTGCGCCGCTTGTACCCAGAGTAGATGCCTTTTTGCTCAGTCATCCCCAAGAGGGGCGCTGTGTGCAAAACATTGGCGGTATTGGTAACGTTGCCTATATTCCCCCTCGTCATGGTGACTGGCTCACTAAAATTCGTGCTTGGGATACTGGCCCAGGAAATAGCCTTTTGGATCTAGCCGTCCACCATTTAACGGCTGGCGCTCAGACTTATGATCAAGATGGTAAATGGGCAGCTAGTGGTACTCCTTGCGCTACGTTGGTGGAACAATGGCTCAACCAAGACTACTTTCATTTACCGCCCCCCAAATCTACTGGTAGAGAGTTATTCGGTGTCACTTATCTACAACAGTGTTTACAAGATGCCGAAGCATATAAACTCAGTTCACCAGACTTTTTGGCGACTCTGACAGAACTGACTGCGGCTTCCATTGCTCATAGTTATCGCACTTTTTTACCAGAAATGCCCCAACAGGTACTAATATGTGGTGGCGGTAGCCGCAATCTGTATTTGCAACAACGGTTACAGGTGTTGTTGCCGTCAATACCAGTCGTAACTACAGATGCAGTGGGCTTAAATGCAGATTTTAAAGAAGCGATCGCCTTTGCAGTTTTAGCCCATTGGCGACAACTAAATCTTCCTGGTAATCTCCCCGCAGCTACTGGAGCACCTCAAGCAGTGCTTTTAGGCGAAGTACACCCTGGAAAACTCTAAACTCCAGGCTTTTGAAGGCTATACTGTACTCATTTGCCGCCTGATATCTTCTTGTTTCATCAATAAATTTACGGTCTTGGCGGCACTTGATCAAGACAAGGAACATACAAAGTGGCTCACACTTTTTTAATGCAACCAGGACGCTGGATAATACAAGGAAGTTGGCTGGAACGAGATGGTATGCCAATCAGCGTCAAGGGTATGACTTTGGTAGCTTGGAATCGAGATAACTGGTTCACAATGGCGACAAAGTTAATCTTTCCCGGTAGCGATCGCTCAGAAATCTCTTTGCAGTATAAAGGATATTTACATGGTGGAGAACGTCAGTATACATTTTTACTCCAGCATAATATCCTGGGTCAGATAGAAGGCGAAGGCTGGATTGGCGTTTCTACAATAGTGCAGCGCTATTGGGTACTAGGCGATCGTCAACGCCGTAGTGGCTTTGAAACCCTATATAGGCTATCAGATGATACATATTATTTAAGTAGTGGTATTCTTGTTGGCCATTTTTTAAACAGTACAATAGAAGCCAGCCTAGAACGTCAGCCAACATAAAAACCAATCATTAAATAGTTATTTTTGCCTCCAGATTATTGACCAATAACTATTTGGTCAAAATTGGGCACACTAAATTCAGAATCAAAATAGTGTAATTCTACCAATTCTGTGCAGCTGAACTAACTTTTAAATTTCAACACTTACAACCTGTCTACAGGGCAGAAGTTATACACGATTGTCGAACATTGGAGTCGAGTTTTCTATGTCAGACCCCAACATTGGTCGCTTACTCAGTAAACGGTACCAGATCCAAGAGTTAATTGGTACTGGAGCAATGGGTCGAGTTTATCGTGCCAAGGATATTTTGTTGGGGGGTGTACCTGTGGCTGTTAAGTTTCTCGCCCTCTCCATTCAAAATGAAAAAATGCGATTGCAAGACCGTTTTGAGCGAGAAGCCAAAACCTGTGCATTACTAGGACAAAAAAGCATCCACATTGTCCGAGTGATGGATTATGGCGTAGATGAGAAGAATACGCCATTTTATGTTATGGAATATTTGCAAGGACAAAGCCTCAGCACTGTGATTCGCCAAGAAAATTTGTCTTTAGCAAGATTTTTAAGTATGGTGCGTCAGATCAGCTTGGGATTACAGTGTGCCCATGATGGCATTTTAGTAGACGGTACTATTTGCCCAATTATCCATCGTGATATTAAACCCAGCAACATGCTGGTGATTCAAGACGCAAGTTTTGGCGAGTTAGTCAAGGTTTTAGACTTTGGTATTGCTAAGTTACTCCAGTCAGATAGCAATGTGACTAACTACTATTTAGGGACTTTAGCTTATTCTTCTCCGGAACAGATGGAAGGAAAAGAACTAGATAAACGCTCAGATATTTATAGTTTGGGTGTGATGATGTTTGAGATGCTGACAGGTAAAATGCCACTAGTCGCAGCTACTTCTTCTTTTGGAGCATGGTATAAAACACATCGTGATCAAGCACCACGCTCCTTTGCTGAGGCGTCCCCCAAATTGCAATTACCCAAGGAGGTAGAAAATTTGGTGATGGGTTGTCTAGCTAAAGCAGCAAGCGATCGCCCCCAAAGCATTAATGAAATTCTCAATGTTTTAGCGTCTATAGAACAACATTGCCAAACGCCCTCAATTCGCCAAGAAAATCATCTGCTGACTTTGGCTGCTACAGCTAAACCTGTCATCGCACAGAAAGCAAAAGCTGATTTGCCCTCATCAGTTGTGCAGAAATCCGCCTCGCCAAGCGAAATTACCTCTATCTATTCTTGGCCTCAAAATAAACCGATTGCGGATATAGTTTTTCCCCAACCTATTGATCATACTGGTGAAGTTTCTCCAGCCCTGTGGGTAATGCTACCGCAACAGGAAATTCAAAACCGCTTAGGCTGTACTCGCTACAATCAATTTTTGTTCATCACCGTTCCCCATCCCATGCTGCTATGGATTACTGTGATCTACAATCGCAAGCATGGCCCTAAATGGTTACCTTACTACCTCGATCTGAAAACCAGTCTTGGTCAGGAAATCACCCACTTACTGGCACGCACAGGTTATTACCGTCTATTATTCTTCCCTAGAGAGAAACCAGAGCGATGTTCTCACATACTACTTTCTAGTATTGCCCCCGCCCAACGCCAAAGATTGCAACAATGGGTCAACAGTAGTCAAGTCATAGTGTCTTCGGCTGAACCCCAAATGAGTAAGAACTTGCTCAAGAATGAGTATGAAAAAATTAAGCCCTCGATTTTAGCCAAGTTAGAAGCGATGAATACAGATTCCTCTTACGACCTCTCAGGCTAGTTTGAGTTTATGAGATTATGTGTATTTTTTGTTAAATCAAGTGAATTGTAAACTTTTATAAACAAAAGTCTCTATAGAGTTGTAAGTTTTTTTTATAAAAAATATAATCGGTAACAATGTCACCTGCACTAGTCAACTTGTACAACGAACTCCTCAGATTCACCGCTTGTGGCAAGCCGTGTCACTGTTCTCAGCTATTGTGACTAGCGACAGTCAAAAATCTCTACTGTTACCCGGATCACACAGCAGTAAGTCTATAAATTCTGTAGACAGCCAACGGATCTACTAGGTCTTAGGTAAACCTCTCCATTTGTCATTTTTGAGTTTCGCTAAATCGGAGGTGACGCCCCAGCATCCCCAGCTCCTTTCCTCCTTGGAACCGAGCAAGAGAAGGAGGTCGCCCACTGCGACACTAGAACTACTCTATGCCATAGTGGAACCAGAATCTAAGCCCCACTGGTGCTTGAGTAGCTCTTTATAAGTTGCCTCCCTTACTACCATTTGCTCATAAAGCTTGACTAAAAAGTCTTTAGCTTGTTCATGGCTCATGTGTTGCACCTGAGTGGCAAATGAGTGGATATTGAATTGTTGTTCCAAAGACAGTTCGATGGGTTGACTCATAATTAACTCCGAAAGAAAACAACGCGTAATGGTTATATCGCTTACAGAAGTCCCAAAGGGTTAATACTTGGACTTGTATCTGTCTCCCATTTGTTCCTCCGTATTAAGAAAGATAACAATTGTTTGACTAAATGCCCATACCCTAAAGGGTATTTTTTGGTTCGGATATCTCGCACTTAACTCTACTGATATAAAATTCCAGTCTGTCAAGGCAGCTTTCCAGAAGATTCACTACTTATGAACCCTAAGTAGGGATAAGACCCTTACTCATCCTTCCCTAAATATTTGCACCTCTCCCAAAAGGAGAAACTCATATAAGAATCTGGGAATGAAAGATAGTAAGCGTGAATTATATTCCCTATACCGCATATAGTGCAAGAAGTCAATTTACCAAATTGTGTAAATTTAGCCTCCAAAGGTAAATTTTGGAAGCTAAGAGTATTTGTATCAAGTTGTAAATAGGAAAAAAGCTCAGGCTGAACAAATTAATGAGTATATCTACCAAAGAATATATTTGCGAGTCAGATCTCACCCAACTGGCATTATATTTTGCTCGTAGTCAGCGATTTATTGCTGTTTGGAGGCGCTAAGATGCCTACGAGAAGGGTTAACCAAAGGTCTGGTGATTGGTTGTTGTTGACTAAATTTTGACTAACTTAAGAATTCTTCTCAGCGGACACGATAACGACTGTGATGTTATCGTGTCCACCTTGCTCTTTAGCAGCCTCCACTAGGGAACTAGCAGCTTGTTTGAGCAAGGGATTGTCTTTAAGACAGTCATTAATTTTCTGTTCGACAAGTTCTTCTGTCAAACCATCACTGCATAATAATAAGCGATCGCCAACTTGCACATCTAGTGGTTGTACATCAATCTGATTCAAGTCTTCCCGCCCTAAACAACGTGACAACACATGCCGAAAGGGATGCGAGCGGGCTTCCTCTGCGGTGATATCACCTAATTTGATTGCCCTTGCTACCCAAGTGTGATCTTCTGTCACCTGTTCTAAATGTGATTTACGAAGGCGGTAAAGTCTAGAATCGCCCACATGGGCGCACCAAGTGATATCAGGGGATCTAAACAGTACCACCACCACCGTTGTACCCATGTCAGCACGTTCGGGATGACTTTGCTGGTCTTGCAATATGGCTTCATTCGCTCTCGACAAAGCTTGCATTAACAAGTCCTTGGGTAACTGAGGGGATTGCCAATTTTCCTCTAAGTACGCCCTGATTTCTTGAGTGGCAATGCGACTGGCTTCTTCACCTCCCGCATGACCACCCATACCATCGGCAACTACAAAAAATCTACCTTCTGGATCGATATAATAGGCGTCCTGGTTATTAGAACGAATAAGCCCCGGATCAGTGATGCCGGTGAAGTTAAGTTTCATAAAGTTTATTGCAACAATTAATACATACGGTCATAACGGTCGAGGCGCAAGATCAGTCGGATGAGTATAACTGAGACAGATGCGGCAATTAAACCAGCCAGTACTGCCAGCCATAGATAATGAAACACTAATAAAATCGTAGCTGAAAGAGTAAATCCACTGATAATCAGAGCATAGCTGATTCCTAGTTGAATATTGCTCTGCCGCCGCAGCAGCCGTTCTGTTTCGATTGAACGAACCCGCAGGCGCATGTCTCCCCGCTCTAGTTTTTCTAATGTGTCTTCTAGTCTACGTGGTAATGCAAAAGCAGTAGTACTGACTTGAACTGCTTGGCGACTCAATTCATTGAGGAAGCTATTGCTTTGGGAGCCATTTGAATTCGTCATAAGCTGCATCGCGTATGGTTTGGCAACTTCCATAAAATTAAATTCTGGATCTAGCCCCTTGCCTACTCCCTCAAGAGTGGAAAAAGCTCGCATCACAAAAGTAAAAGTTGCAGGAAATCTAAATGGCTGATTATACGCTATTTCGTATAAGTCGTCACTAATAGCCGCCACAGATTGGTTTTCAAAGGGCTTATCCATAAAATTATCCAGCATGTACTGAACAGAACGCCGCACTGGCCCCATGTCGTCTACTGGTGCGATCGCTCCTAAATCGATTAAAGATTGGACTACGCGATCGCCATCTTTTTGGGCAATACCAAACAGCGTTTCCATCAGCCCATCGCGGATATTCGACTTTACCCGCCCCATCATCCCAAAATCGTAGAATATCAAACCACCATCAGGACTAACAGCAATATTACCAGGGTGCGGATCGGCATGGAAAAAGCCATTATTCAATAACTGATGCAGGTATGCTTGCGCCCCTTGACGAGCGACAGTCTTGCGGTCTATACCTGCTGCTTCCAATGCTTCATATTGACTAATTTTAATTCCCGGCACATACTCCAAAGTCAGCACGCGAGAAGAAGTGTAACGCCAATAAACTCTCGGAACTTTTACCCACTCATAGCTGCGAAAATTCCGCCGAAAAGTATCCGCATTTCGACCTTCATTGAGATAATCAATTTCTTCCCAAAGAATGCGACAACATTCTTCGTAAATCCCCATCCAATCTCGCCCCCGCCCCCATTTAGGATGGTTTTGAAAATAGCGAGCAATTCCCTTGAGAATTTGTAAATCTATTTCAAATAACTTTTTCAATCCCGGACGTTGCACTTTGACGACAACCGCTTCACCAGAATGCAACACAGCCTTGTGTACCTGTCCCAAACTAGCCGCAGCTAAAGGAATAGGTTCAAAAGTCTCAAAGAGTTCCGGAATTTTCTTACCTAATTCTTGTTGAATAATCCCTTCAACTTGCTCATAACTAAAAGCTGGTACTTTATCTTGTAGCTTGGCTAGTTCTTCTACATATTCTCCAGGAAAGATATCAGCACGAGTAGAAAACAGCTGCCCGACTTTAATAAAAGTTGGTCCCAAGTCGAGCAGAGTATTGCGAATCCAGACAGCTTGCGCTTTGCGTCTTGCAGCTTGCTTCGACTCTGTAACACCACCAGGGTAACTCCAAGATTTGTTATACAGCCAAATCTTGAACATCAAAGTCAAGACAAAAGACCAAATGTCTACAAAGCGCCGTCTACTGGAATAGTTTTCCCGATTCCAACGGTATGCTTTATCCGAATAACCTTTTTCCATATGCTTTGCGTACCGTTGGTTTTTTGCCGAATCACCAGGAAGAAAAGACACTTCAGTTCCTAAACTGTTTTTGATTTTGTCATTTGTCGTTTGTCATTTGTCATTTGTTTCTTGACTCTTGACCCTTGACTCCTGCACAGACGCGATGAATCGCGTCTCTACAATTTATACTGAACTACTGCGATATTTCTGTAACTCAGTTCGCAATAGAGCGATTTCGGCTCGTAGTTCATCAATTTCCGCTTGCAAGTCAATTGACCCAAAACCAGGTTCTCCACCGCTTGTGGTCGATTGACCAGCATTAGCAGCTTCTGTCGCTCGATTTGCCCGCTCTATGACTTCATCTGTAAACTGACGTAGTTGCTCTCTCGCTTCAGCATCAAACTTGCCTATTTCACTCAAAGCATCTGTTAAAGCTACTTCTAGACGTTCGTTGAGAACTTCAGCGACGGCTCTGCCGACAAAAAAGGCTTGCACAAGGGGATTGCTCATAAATTTTTGTTACGTTGCTCCGCAAAAGAATTATAACTTGCCCGTATGCTTTGCGGCTTCCACTGTGGAGCTAAAGATTTGAGATGGCAAATTTGCAGTTTAGGGCGACTACTTCCATCCTGACGACCTGCGGATACAAGCGCAACCACAACTATAATGTAGAAAACACGCAAATTTAGCTTAATAATTCATCAAAATTATTCATTTCCTTAGTGTATACACTTAAAGATAGGAATTCTGCTTGATTTTTGAACGTGGGTTCGGCAATATCCACCACAATCCGGATACGGTGGGCATTGCCTACATTATTTAAGACTACTAGACCGCATATGTATACCTGTCATTTATTTTTATGGAAATTTTAATACAACTATTACTAGGAATATTCAATAACCAACTGTTACAAGGACTATTAGTTAACAGATTAGATGCAATTATAATCGCTCCTCTTCTTGAGAATGTTGTTAATAACCTCAAACAAAAAGATAAGCATAGCAGTCAAGAGTTAGAAAAAGCACTCAACCTTTGTTTTTTATCAGCCCTACAAACTATAGTTAGAGAATCTCATAAAGAACTGATTGGTTTATCTATTGTACAGCGTTATCGAGGAGTAACTATCTATCCACCGGAACATCAAGAAGACTTACAATGGCTAGACTGGAAGCTAAAGCAGCTTATTAAAGATATTAAGCAAGTCAAGCGTTTAAAACATGTTGATATACTATTGCAATCTACAGAAGAAATCGTATCATTACTCACACCAGAAGGTGAGTTATTAGTTAAAGAAAAGCTCATCACCACAGCACTGAAAGATGACTTTGTACCACAATGTTATGCAGTAAAGGTAAAGGCAAATTTATTTAAAAAATTGTGCGATAACTTTGCAGCAGAAATCAATCATAACCCTGGATTAAGAGATATTATTCAATTAAAAGTATTAGTCAATATTAATAATAAATTAGCAGAAAATCAATCAAAAATCCCAGATTTAGAGAAGCCTTTACACTCATCTGAAGCCAGACGGAGAGTCAAACTAGAGTTCGATATAGAAAAATTAGATGCAGCACGTTTAGAGGCAATAGAGCAGCATCTCCAGAAACTTTTGGGTGATAGTTCAATAAAACTACGAAGAATTGAGGAAGGTTCTATGGAACTATATTTTGATGGTTCTGAAAAAAGTCTGAAAAAACTTGATGCTCTTTTCAAATCTGGAGAATTGAAAGAAATATTAGACATTCCTGTACAAAGTGTAGACTCTGATGTTTCATTTAGCGAGATAGTAGTGAATTTAAGCCAATGGCTACAAAATGTTATTGACACTGGTTGGCAGACAGTAGAAGAAGTGTTGGGTACAGAAACCAACAAATTAGTTGTTGCTAGAAGTGCTGTTGGTAGTGAAGGAATTATACGGGCACAACGAATTGATTTAGAAACCGAGCAAACAGCTACCTCATTAGCCTTGACTGTCGCCATACAGCCACAAACCAATAACAATAGAAAGATTAGCCTGGAATTGTATCCAATTGGTAATACCACTCTGCCACCGAATCTTAAATGCTTGGTACTGGATATGTCTGAACAAGTTATTAAACAAATTCAAACAGAAAAACCTGAACGATGGATTCACCTGGATATTAATGGCAGAATGGCAGAGTATTTTAAGTTAAAAATTGAGTTTGGAGATTCTACGACAATCAGAAATTTTGTAATTTAACCTTCTGTAAGGTAACAATAATGAGCAAGTTAGTTCTAATCTTCATAGACGAGAATTTTGATAACAGTTTGACTTTCCGCTTGCAGATTTTTACAGAAGGAGATAGCCAACAAAGAATTGCTTCTACGAAAGGAACACTGCCTCCAGCCAAAGATATACATGAGAAATATCTTAAATGGCAGTCTCCCTATAGTAGCTATGTGTTGAGACTAAATCCGAGGATCAGCGCTGAAGGAGGTGCTGCAAGCAGTTCCTAATATTATAGTGATGCGAGAACCTGTGCCAGATGAAGTAGCACAGAAGTTCTTACGTTGTTTTTTGGAAGAATTTGTTCAAGGTAAACCTTTAAATCGTGCTGTACGAAGAGCGAGAGAAGGCATAACCTATTTAGAAAATAAATTTCCTGGCGCTACTTGGTTGCCAATAATTTTCCAGAATTCAGCAGCAGTACCACTAACATGGCAACAGATTCAGGGAATCACAATTGATGAAGAATTGCAGCAGAAACAGTCAGTAAGTGGTAATTCAGAAACTAAGATTCAAAGTAAGGAAATTGTTATAGAAAAGGCGCGTTTATCGTCAAATGTAGTTTTACCGTTGGTAAATGATTGTCAAATTTGTGGAGTTGTTAATCCTTCTACGTCTAAGTTTTGCAATAATTGTGGTTTTGATTTTTCCACTTCTATTATAGAACAATTACCTGATACTGAAATACCTATTCTTGCTATCACTGCTACACCTGTCATTCCCAATGAACTCGTAGAAATAGCATCTTTAATAAGTTCGGAGCCACATTCAGGATTGATTATTTGTCCAAATTGTAATCATGTCAATCCTGAAAGCAATATACAGTGTGAAGAGTGTTATACTCCTTTATCTGTTCCTGATGATATCTCAGCAGAAATAGCACCTCTAGTAAGTTCAGAACCACATTCAGGGTCGATTATTTGTCCAAATTGTAATCATCCTAATCCTGAAAGTAATGTACAGTGTGAGGCTTGTTATAATCCCCTGACTTATCAGACTAAACCAACTGCTACCCCTGTTAGCAATCAAAAACTTAATCAGACAAATAGTAGCCATGAAAATCAAGGGATCACTTATCAGGGAGTTGACAGTATCTTAGGCGGACGCTATAAAATACTCAGACATTTGGGAAGTGGAGGGTTTAGTACTACCTTTTTAGCTGAAGATATGCAACGTCCTGGAAATCCTGTGTGCGTTGTCAAAAAACTCAGAACACTATCTTTTGAGCCATATTATGTAGAGGTGGTGAGGCGTTTATTTGCAAGTGAAGCTCAAGTTCTAGAAATGTTAGGAACGGAGCATAATCAAATTCCACAACTGCTGGCTTATTTTGAAGAAAATCAAGAATTTTATTTAATTCAAGAGTTTGTTGATGGTCATGATTTGAATCAAGAAATCTTACCAGGTAAACAGTTCAGTGAAAGTGAAGTCGTTGTACTTTTGCTGGATGTATTGAAAATATTAGAGTTTGTCCACCAAAATAATGTAATCCACCGCGATATTAAGCCCTCAAATATAATAAGACGATATCGAGACCAAAAGTTAGTTTTGATTGATTTTGGTGCTGTTAAAGAAATCAATAGCCATTTCGTAGATTCCACTATTAATATTGGTACTTTTGGCTACACACCTCCTGAGCAACTGGTTGGTAGACCAAATTTTTGTAGTGATATTTATGCAGTAGGTATTATTGGTATTCAAGCACTCACCGGCTTGTTGCCTCTTGAAATTACACAACTGCCTGAAACAGATGAAGTTGTGTGGCATAAACAGGCACAGATTAGTGACGAATTAGCAATTATTTTAGATAAAATGGTTTGTTATAACTTTATACAAAGATATCAGACAGTTAGGGAAGTTATATGGGACCTGGAACGCCTGAATCAAGTAAAAAATACTAATAAATCTTTGTCTTGGTATAATATTTTTGCTATTCTGGTTCCGAAGAAGCAAATAAATAGGAATATTTTAATTACAATATTTATTATTTTAACTTGTTTTGTGACAGGAGTAAGTTTACTCAAGGTTGTCCCAAAAATAATTAAGTATAATCCTTTATCACCCACACCAGTACATCAAAATTACGATAGTAAATAAGAGCGATCGCACCCACCACAATCAAGCTTCAAAAAGAGCGATCGCTAACGATAAAATTAACCTATAACCACTTAATACTGTCTGGAATTATAAAAATCATATAGGTTAAACCTATGTCTAGCAAACACATTACAGAATATTTCAACTTTCTATCTCCCGAAGACATTCGATTGCAAAACTCTAGAATGGGAATCGAAACGATTCTTTATGAATACATTGATTGTGGACGCTCTCCAGAAGAAATTGCCCAAATTTATCCAACTATCTCGTTAGAGCAAGTATATGCAACGATTCTTTATTATCTACAAAACCAAGAAGCTGTTAGTAATTACATGAAAAACTGGATAGAACACGGTCATAAAATGAGAGAACAACAGCGGCTTAATCCCCCTCCAGTGTCAGAAAAACTACGTCAACTCCGAATTGCTAGAAAAGCTAAAAAGCAAGCATGACACTGAAATATTTGATTGATGAGAATGTCAATCCTATATATCCAAATCAAATTAGGCTACGAGAGCCGGATATCGTCATCAAAGTAGTAGGAGAATCAGAAACTCCACCAAAAAGTACACTTGACCCTGAAATTTTGTGTTGGTGTGAGGAAAATAATTTTATACTGGTGACAAATAACAGAACTTCTATGCCAGTCCATTTAACTGAACATATTGCTACTAATCGCCACATACCAGGAATTTTTATTCTGAATCCAAATTTAAGTGCTGGTGACAATATAGAAGAATTAATATTAGCGGCGTTGGCTTCAGAAGACAATGAATATCAAGACAGAATAGTGTATTTACCCTTACCATAAAAAAGAGCGATCGCACTCATCATACTCAAGCCTCAAAAAGAGCGATCGCCTATTTTTATCAAGCATTAACTTACTATAAATTACCGTTCAAATCGCACCTTATAGACTAAGAATTATGCTTCTATTTCAAAATTAACTCCTTCATAAATATTACTGGAGGGAATTTGGAACTCTATTGACTTGAGTGATAATACATCATCTACCGATTCGTATTCAGTTAATACCCATTGACCTTCAGCATTTTTATTAAACTGCTCAATAACGAATTCATATTGATTAATTAAAACATATTCTTGAAGTGTCGCAATAGAACGATAAAATCTAAATTTATTACTTTTATCATAATTCTCTGTCGATTTAGATAAAACTTCCGCAATCATTATAGGATTGGTAACTGTAGTGATGCCAATACCCTCATATATTGGTTCTCCATGAATAACCATGACATCAGGATAGGTGTAGATCCGATAGCGCGATATCCACAATTTGACATCACCCATGTAGATTTTGTAATTTTTACCGCGCATGTTAAATTTGAAATTAGCGTAAAAATTGCCTGCAATTTCATTGTGATTAGTTGTGCCACCAGCCGTAGGAGTTATTTCTCCATCCCGATATTCATTTTTAAGTTCTGATATTTCCTCTAGTTGTAAATATTTTTCGGGAGTGTAGTATTTTTTTGATGTTTGAATTTGCATAATCACTACCTAATTAAAATTTTGCAATTACTGAGGATAAGACTGGGATAAAAATTCTTCTGCTTCTGCTTTAGTTTTAATCACACCATCCAAAGTTGCCACTAGCAATTCATCGAGAATTTGACGATACTGTGGTCCTGGTTTGTAGCCCAATTGTTTTAAGTCGTTACCGTTCAACAATGGCTGTACATTAGCCCAATGGGTAAAATATTGCCAAATTTGACGCCTGAGCGTAGACGCGCAGCGGCTTGTCGTCAGACATCGCGGACTTTGCACAGCTATTAAAATCAGCATTGGCAAGTTGTACTCTTTGAGCAATTGCACTAATTGACTGGGGCGCTCACAACTCGGTAATGATGACATCACCTCAGCTTGTACCTGAGTCAAGTTTTTCAGCCTGGTGATACTATCCTCTGGTAATTGCAAATTGATAGCGACGTTCCCTCGATATTCAGGTGCGAGGTGAGCAATCAAGGCTTCTAAGCACATTTGCCAATGCATAAGGCTTTGTTGGGGGTCAAAACGACGTAAACAGCGTTCTAGCAAACTTAATTGTCGCAGCAGTTCGGCATTGAGACTGAGGGTGGGGTGAATGCACTGCAATGCACTCAAATTATCGAGTAACTGCAAAGCTTTTTGCCAGTAGGGTGCTTCTAAGATATGTTTTAATTCTGCTTTCAGGCGAGTTTGTAAGGCGGGAGTTCTGCTATTTTTTTGGGCGGTGCGATCGTAAATCCCACTGTTAATGGCATAACGAATATAGCCTTCTGTTTGCGGTTCGATTTGAAATCCCAGGCGTACAGCAAAACGCACACCGCGATAAATCCGAGTAGGGTCTTCAATAAAACTGTTGGGGTGTAAAGTCCGAATTTGTTTAGCTTGTAAATCTAGTAAACCACCAAAAAAGTCGAGCAATTCCCCCGCCCTAGGTGCAGTTAGTCGCAATGCCATGGCGTTGATGGTAAAATCTCGACGATATAGGTCTTGACGAATAGAACTCGCTTCTACTTCGGGATTTGCTGCCGGGTAGGGATAGAATTCGGTTCTAGCGGTGGCGATATCTACCCACAAAGAGTCTAATACCGGATCTTTGTGCCATAGCAAGGCAGCCGTTTGAAAAGCGCCATGAATTTCTAAGCGGGCTTCTGGGTAAACTTTTTGCAATGCCTTGGCAAGTTCTACACCAGCACCCACATCTGCGGCTTTGTGAAAGCCATCAACCACAAGGTCAATATCTGTAATCATCAACGTACCTGTAGCTGCTTCAGCTAAAAGTAAATCCCGCACAGCACCACCCACAAGATAAAGATGCCAACCCCGTTTTTCTGCTTCCTGTGATGCTGTGGTGAGTAATTGCCAAAGTTGGGGAGTCAGTCGAGATTGTAATTCAGTACTCAGTTGTGAGTGCCCAGTGCTGAGTCTAAATTCTCTCTCAGAACTCAGCACCGGGCACTCTGCACTGTTTTGATGTAGTTCTCGCAACACATCAGTCCGAGTGACAATGCCCACTAAATGTTCTTGGTCTAAGACGGGTAAGCGCCCAATATCATACGTCACCATCAACGACTCAATTTGTGGCAATGTCGTATCTGGTGTGATTGTCTTGACACTGGTAGTCATATAGCCTTTGACTGGTGCATGGCTAAAGCCATGATGTAGGGCGATATCAATATCCCTTCTAGAAATAATCCCTACCAGTTGTCCTTGGGTATTAACCACAGATAAACCAGAGTGTCCGTAGCGTAGTAAGATGCGCTGTGCTTCAGTGATTGTCGTGTCTGGGCGGATAGTGCGGACTGGGGAGGACATTAAATCCCTGGCTGTGGGGGGATGGGGAATAGTCGCTTGAATACCGTCCAGAAGTTGATTTAATATGGCTTGGGAGTCTACACCTCGGAGATTGAGGGAGGTTGCTTGAGAATGACCACCACCACCCAAAGGTTGGAATAATTGATTGAGATTGACACCAGGAATTTGCGATCGCCCAATCACTGTCAGGCGAGAATCATCATCTCCCAAAGGATATTCATTTGCCAATAATAAAGCATCTATTTCGCTTAACTCCATCAATTGGGAAGCCAAACTTGATAATCCTGGTACAAAACCATCTGTTTTCATAGTTATCCAGGCGATCGTATATCCATGTAAACAGAGATAATTTAAGTTTTCCAGTGCATCAGTCAAGAGTCGCTGCAATTCCACAGACAAACCAGGATCACGGTAGGTAGAAATCACCGATAAACTGGCTCCTTGTGCCATTAACCAAGCCAAAGCTAAAGCATCCCGTGGTGTCGATTGGTCAAATGTGAGGGAACCAGTGTCAACGTGGATACCTAAAGCCATCACTGTAGACTGAGATGGGGTGAGGGATAATTGCTGTTGTTGCAATTGTTCGACGATTAAAGTGGTTGTAGCTCCCACTGCGGAAACATACAATTGCGTAGCAGGAATGTCTCGGTCTTGTCCTAGGTGATGGTCATACACTATGATCTCTTCAATATGGGCTAAGTCTAACCACTCGGCAGCTTTACCCAAGCGATCGCGCTGTTGTGTATCCACCACCGTTAGGGAACGAATCGTTTCTCGATTGACTGCACGTCTTTCAATCAGGGGATACTCATCTCGATGCAAAGCAAGAAAGTCTCTGACTGGTGGATGAGCACCCCCAGTCAGCACAATCTTACTCCCCGGCAGTAAGCACGTTAGCCCTACTGCGGCTCCCAATGCATCAAAATCAGCTGTTGTGTGGCAAAGAATCAAGTCCATAGTCAAGAGTCGAGAGTCGAAAGTCAAAAGTAAATGTTTGGACTTGCGACTATTGAATATAGTGACGCAATTTCTGCTAGCTTACAAATAGGGAAAAACCTTTAGTGTAGCCCTTTAACAAAATTCCGCCAGAATTTCCGCGCCATACCACAGGTTAGTAGCGGTAGGATTGCCCACTGATTCTAGATAATCATGGTAAACCTTGAAAACAAAAATCAATATCTTGCCTGGATTCCGGCTTGATCGGATCAAGGTCGTAAGGCACTAAATGCCGTGTAAGTCTCAGACCGAATTTAGTTTCGGGTATCCAGCTATGGAAACAGAGCAACGGCGAGTGAGACAGGAAATTCCCACTGTGTGCATCCGCAGTAGTGTTCTGAAGGAAAGCATCAGTGGTGGTTACTTCACGATATTCTATCTTTAGTATTTAGCTATCTTGGGAGAAGCAAAAATGACCATACTATTCCAAATTGCTTTGTTATCTTTAGTTCTGCTATCTTTTGCCCTGGTGATTGGCGTACCTGTTGCCTATGCCACTCCACAAAACTGGATTGAATCTAAAAGATTATTGTGGATTGGCTCAGGTGCATGGGCTATCTTGGTGATTTTAGTTGGTATATTAAACTTTTTTGTAGTTTAGGCAAGTAGCATAAGTGCCATAGGGGCAGAAGAGCCAAAATTTAAAAAAAATAATTCAGGATAGCTAATTTCCTAGTTGTTTTTATCTGATTGTGCTCTTCTGCTCTTATACATTTCCATAAGAAATGTATATTGGCTAAGAACTATAGTTGACTAAGAGGCCGTCATGGCAGTTTTTGAGGGAACTTTTACTCAAACAGAACCTTTACGGTTCGCAGTGGTGATTGGTCGATTCAATGACCTGGTTACCGTCAAGCTGCTAGAGGGGTGTCAAGATTGCTTGAAACGCCACGGTGTAGACCCCAATCCCCAGGGTAATCAGGTAGACTACGTTTGGGTACCGGGAAGTTTTGAAGTACCTTTAGTAGCTCGTCAATTAGCACTTTCTCATCGCTATGATGCTGTCATTTGCCTAGGAGCAGTTATCCGGGGACAAACACCTCATTTTGATTACGTCTCTTCTGAAGTTGCCAAAGGTATCGCCGCCGCTAGCTTTCAAACTGGTGTGCCCGTGATTTTTGGGATTTTGACAGTGGATACAATGCAGCAAGCTCTAGAAAGGGCAGGAATAAAAGCTAATCATGGCTGGGACTATGCCATGAATGCCTTGGAAATGGCTAGCCTCATGCGGCAGTTACGCTCTAACCTCACAGAGCCATATGCTCATAATTCCCAATCTTTGCCAGCCTCTTTTCCCAGTGCCAGCCTCGGCACTCTTTCTGCGGAATCAGAAGAACTGAGCTAAGTGCATTAGTTTAGTCAGTAGTCGGTAGTCAGTGGGAAATAACTGGCAACTGACAACTGACAAATTAAGGACTTGACAAATCAAAATATATGTGAGAAGGTAATAGACAGTGGTGATTGCGGGTATAGCTCAGTGGTAGAGCGTCACCTTGCCAAGGTGAATGTCGCGCGTTCGAATCGCGTTACCCGCTTTGAAGATTTGGTTAGTTACCCCGAAATCCGTGAGGTAGACTGAGGTTGAGGGTAAGTGTTAGAGTCGCTATCTTAATTTAGGTTTTAGCGGATAGGCGTAGCGACAGCAAGCTTGCTGTCAGTCCAGAACGTATCACCTTAAGCTAATCTTTACAAGGCGTAACAGAATCATTCTTGTGCAGTGTACTAAACTGGATTAAGACTGGCTGGATGAATAGCTATGTTGTTGGGTGCAAAATAAATTTTGGCAGCGTAGTTTAGCCAAAATTTGTCTAGGGGCAAGAGTCAGAGAAACTCGCTGATGTTTTCCAAAGTCGGAGTTGAGCAGGAATACTCAAACTTGTCCGCAAATAACAGAGAGTAATCCCAGCCAAATTTTGTTGACTGGAGAAAGAAGATGGTTCCCCCTGGAAAAACCTTGGGCGCTATTGAAAGTTAAATAATTGATTTGCTGGTACTGGTTGCTTTTAAACGTAACTTTCCAAACAAGTTGTTTTCGGAGATGTCGCCACGTAAACTGAAAACTGTACCACCAGATATACGGATGCAATAAATGCCTAAAAAACGCAACCACGTTACCCTTTAAGCTGTAAATGGACAAAAATAAATTCTTAAACAAGATTGCCAACTCCCAAAAAAGAGACCAGATCATATCCTCTGCCTCAAGATTTGCACTCAAAAGCGCCAGTTACGGCACCCTGACTAGGCTTCATCTGACATGGTTGGGAAATATGGCAGCTTTTGCTTGACTTCGTTATTTATATACAAAAGTTGACAAAAGAGAAACCAGCACCCGAAGCTTTAAAGAAAGGATGCTATTTTCGCAGATCATGAAAACACGCTCAAGTTTTTAGAACGCTTGTGCAATCTCAAAAACCAGAAAAAATCGACTTTAACGCGGAATACCCCTGTCCCTGCCGTCGCCGGGGACGATTGATTCCCATTACCTTGACAGACGCCTTTGGCTGCGATCGCTGTCAACAAATATTTGTGGTGGAAGATAATGGATATGTCCTAGAGCAACTTTCCACCACCTACCCCTACAAGCGCGCCTGGCGCTGGACGGGAAGTAGTTGGCATGTTGTCCATCCACGGCTGGGAGAAAGCTATCTGCCAATAGCACTGGGCATTATTTTCGTGCTAGTGATCATATGGTTACCATTAGCACTGCGATTGGCAAATGGTTCCAGCATTATTGCTTGGGCAATGGTGGCAGTGCTGTTGGCTATCCTGCCAGCGCTAATGGTCTGGCTTACCTACAGACGTTAACTCAATGACCGTTGAAGTTTTTGATGATTGCCCTGAACCAATGAACAGCGCCAAACGCGCTTTTCAAGCCTCCCTGAAGTTGGGAACTGCCAAAGGAGCAGACCGTAGTCGCGCTGTGTTAGCGATGGCAAAAGCCCTTGAGCGCTCATCTGACGACATTCTAGAAGCCAACACCTTAGATCTAGAAGCAAGTCGGGAAATGGCAGTGCCAGAGTTGATTTTAGATTGGCTCAAGCTAACTCCCAAACGGCTAGCCACAACCGTGGAGATTTTGCAAAGATTGGGGGAATTATCAGATCCATTGCGACGAATCAGAAACGCTGAGTATCAACAAGAAGACTCCCAAAGCTATTCTCAGTTAATGCCTTTGGGAGTGATTGGGTTTATTTATGAAGCATTTCCTGATTTAGGAGCGATCGCTGCGGGTTTATGTATCAAAACGGGTAATAGTATTATTCTCAAAGGTAGTACAGAGGCCAGCCATTCTAATGCCGCGATCGCTGATGTCATGCAAACCGCCATTACAGAAGTTGGGCTGCCACCAGGTTGTATAGAATTGATCACAGCAGAGCACGGTGCTTCGATTCGGGATTTAGTTGTTCAAGACCAGTACTTGAATTTAGTCATCCCCTACGGACGTTCTAGCTTAGTACAGCAAGTAGTGCGCCAAGCAACTTGCCCGGTTTTAAAATCGGCTATGGGCAACTGTTACCTCTATTGGTCGCTCAATAGTAGCTTAGAGATGGTGCGCTGGATGATTATCGATAGCCATGAGAGCGACCCAGATCCGGTAAATGCTATTGAAAAAGTCCTGATTCATCGGCAAGCCCTGCCATCATCCTTAGCAGTGCTGTGGAACAGCTTAAAGGAAAAAGGCTTTGAAGTTAAAGGGGATGTAGAACTTGTAGAAGCCTTTCCCCAATTGCATCTGGCTAAAGAAGGAGAATGGGGTAGCCCTTATTTAACCAAGACAGTAGCCTTTAAATTAGTAGATAGTTTAGAAGCTGCGATCGCCTGGATAAATCAGCATAGCAGTGGTCATGCCGACTGCATTGTGACTGAATCTTACCAGGAAAGCCGCCAGTTTGCCTTGGGAGTCAATAGCGCCTCAACCTACATCAACACTTCTCCCCGTTTTTCCCGCAACCCGTCGCGGGGAGATTCGGTATTTATGGGAATGTCCAATCAAAAAGGTCATCGACGGGGATTTATTAGCCTAGAGTCTTTGACTACGGTCAAGCATATTATCCAGGGGAATGGGCGATTTTAAAATTGGGAATCCAATCCTTTCTCTTGTAGGGGAAAGGCAAAAAAAATCTACAACTTGAATAAGCCTCTCCCCGTTGCAGGGAGAAGTTTGGAGAGCGGTTCTTGCAAGTCTGTCGAACTCACATCAAATTAACAACTGTGGGGAATTATTCGCTCGTCACAGAGGCGCAAGCCTGCGCCTCCTGCCAAAGTTTATGTAAAAAGAACTCAGTGCTGGAAGCGTTAGACGTAGCCCTGTAGCTGTCGCCTTTGGGTGAATCGCTCATCGCCGTGACAAACACACCCACAGCCTCCTCAGAACCGTTTGATAACCATGAACCCTGGAGAGTGACTTCTATATATTCGACATCACAAGGAGACAGTGCAATGATTTTACTGTCATGGCATTGCACCTCAGCCTTTAGCCTCTCTACTCCTGGTAAATCCACAGGAAGCAAGAAGGAAGCGGTGCTAGGTTCAATGCTTAAAGATTGACCGACTCGCAATGCCAAAATCGCTCGCTGTGCTACCCATTCTTCCAGCGATAGAGTCAGACACTCTAAATAAAAGCTCCTTTCGGTGTAAGTTAATTTCAGCATTCCTTATGCTCTCCTGTTACTCCAGGTTTGCTTGCACATTGATCCAAAATTGTTTTGCAAAAGAAATCACCGGATGAACTGGTGCTTTTGGCTTGGTACGCAGTTGCATACCCATACCAAGCTGGGTGAGTGGATTCGCCATCCGCCTGCTGTAGAAAAACTTAATGGTTCCGCCTTATTGGTTACTAGTAGCGCGTTGGCTACGCCCGCAGCAAGCATCGCCCGCTTGATATTGACTCGACACAGTGGCAAGTAATTTTGAGAAAACACCACCACTGATTGCTCTAACAATTGCATGGCACTCGTCACAGCTTGACTCCTTATAAAAAAACCCCCGCTTCCTGTTTGGTTGAAGCGGGGGTGAAAAATCGACCATTATGTCTTCTGGTCTATGTCGGTACAGTATTCTTGAGTCTGTACCTCCCGCTTGCGATTTCTAGTTGTGCTTTGGCATTCAGCCCACTAATACCCAAATATCTAAAATCATCATTACCCTCTGTGATGTGCTCGTGCTTTTGGCTACCATTGCCCATAAAAAAATACTCCACTGCCGCAGCTGCTAATTCCCGACCGGATCGAGAGTCGATAGCGCTTAAAGAAGTAGAGATGGGGCGAATGGACATCACAGAAAATCTCACCTGTTGAACATTTCTTTAAACATACTACACTTGTATTACTATCCTGTCCATACCTTGAAGGAGAAAAAGTCATGCATACGATCGCTCGCACCCCAACTACTGATATGGAAGTTACTAGCATTCGACTAGAGCGGGAACTGAAAGATAAACTCAAAGACATCGCTGGCAACCAAGGATATCAAGCCTTAATCCGCGATATCCTCTGGAATTATGTGCAGCAAAAATCAGGTGAATGGAAACCCCGATTTTCCCAAACCGACATTCGAGCTAGCATAGCCGCTACAGCTCAACAAGAAGAACGTTGCGTACTCACAGGTCAACTCATTCAGGCACAACAACCAATGTTATTGGGATTAACCAGGAATGGCGATATGGTTCCTCTCAGTATCGAGAGTTTAGCCGGATAGTCTTAGCTTCACCTGACATGCAGCCATGTTTTCTTAAATCCGTACAGGGCTGCATGTCGCCTTATGGATTTTGAATGTGAGTTTAATATGAGTTCGATAGTCATTAGCTGGGAAATAATTTGCCGGAACCGAAGCTAAAACCTCTTAAAACAAGTTGAACTCAATTAGTTCGTGAAAAACAGACTTAAATTATGAGCTTGTAATTCCGGGCGGGATGTCATTCGGATAAATAGTTGGTCTGATGTGGCATCGAACTCACCTTAAGTTATTTTTTATGGTAAATATAGTTTTATATACAAGAAGTTATATATTCAATCACATAAATTCGACAAAAATCCCTTCAACAAAGCCAATCTTCACCAAAATGTTGATCATTCCAGCTACAGGGGGTTAAACATCCCTTGACAGGCAAGACGCATCCGCATATTAAGTAAATGATTATCAACAATAAGGAGCTAAATAAGGCTAATCCATAAATCCTTTAACGTCCAGCTTTGGTGTCTATCACCAGAATTTATGAACTCTACTTAAACCAAATTTTACTGAGAGCCAGCAAAATAGTGGTTGGGCTGTACTAAGTAACCAATTGTGAAAAAAATATTACGTTTTTTACTGCAAATTTACGTGCTTACGCGGATAAAATTTGTGGAGTTTTTGCTGTGATTCTAGAGAAATTACGGTTTATGTATAGTTACAGACAGGATATTCTAAGTCAAAGTTAGTAAATAAACTCAGGACAGACAAGCAAAAAGCTATTTAGCTAAGGCGTTTTAGCACATTCCTGTCATCTCAATTATTTTATGTAGAGATGTGTTTAATACACCGAAAAGTTAGTCATCAGCACTAGAAAAGGGCTATAACAGGTGAGAGAAAATATTAATATCAGATCTGCAATTCGTCAGGGTGCTTTGACAAAGACCACAAAGTGAAAAATCAACCAAGCAGTTGGGTGCCAAGAAAATAGGGTCGTTATTTTAAGAGCGTACCAGGAATGAAAAATCGTTTATCGTCACCGTCACAGTGCCCAGATGATGTAGATCGCCTACAACCATACCAAATCAAGCTGATGCAGCATCAGGAAGAACCAGCCCTCCAGTTAGTACAAAAGATTAACCAAATCATCGCTAACAAATCGGCGACGACATTGATGCTGCAAGAACTGGCCCAGTTGCTAGGAGATGCCTTCAAGGTAGATTGCTGCTCAGTTACAGTTGCAAGTGAGGTATCTAGTGAAGCAACGGCTGCTAATTGGTGTGCTGAGGAGTATCTCGGATTGCCGCAATTAGACGATATCTTCTCGATAGAACAGTTGCTCATGGACTCGCCTGTAGTACAATGTGCGGCTGAACCATTGACGATTGAAGATATTTCCACTATTCACAAAAGTCTGGTAACTGGGTGTCAATCTTTGCCACTACCTATAAAAGCTGTCTTAGCAATCCCTACCCGGTTTAGTGGTAAGAATAATGGGGTGATTAACCTAATTAAATTTCAACCCTATGATTGGAGTCAGTCAGAAAAACAACTGCTCAAAGCAATTGAGTCATCCTGCGCGATCGCTTTTTCTCAAGTAGCACAATCACAGTTGATTGCATCACAACAACAGTATTTACAAAAAAGCAATCAACATCAAAGCCTGATCAAGCAATTAACTATCCTCAGTCGTAGCAATCTGGAGCTAACCCAAATGCTCCAATTGGTGATCGCCTCTACCGCCGATTCTCTACAAGCAGACAGAGGTCTGCTGATCTTGCTCAAATATACAGATCCTTTATTTAGAACTCGTCCGAAAAAACAAATTCCCAAGGCCAAAGCCACTGTCAAGGCAGAATGGACTAGGGACATTGAGAGTTACTACACAACTCCACCAGACTCTAAAGATGAACAGTCCTTTGCTATTTCTGAGTGTGGTTTGTGCCAGCGTGTATTTGCAGATCCCGGAAAACCAGTCATCATTAATGACTTTACAGACCAACAAGATATTTTGACAGCCGCTCCATTGTTTGCAACGGAAATGCTGCCTGCGGCACTGTTAATGCCGTTAGAAAGTCAAGGTAAAGTTCTAGGATTTTTGGTACTACAACAAGCAGTTGCCCGCAGTTGGCAACTAGCAGAAATAAATCTGGTGGAAATGGTGAGCGCTCAAGTCAGCAATGCCATTATTCAGTCCCAGACTTTGCGACAAGTTCAGAATTTGGTAGATGAGCGCACAGCGAAACTACAGAGTAGTTTAGAACTACAAGCAAAATTACATGAGAGAACACGGCAATACGTTGAGCAGTTACGAGAACTCAACGAGCTCAAAGATGAATTCTTGAGCAACATGAGCGATCGCTTGCGCTATCCTCTGACAAATATGCTGATGTCAATCCGTAATTTGCGTCTACCAGGGATCAATCCGGAACGTCAGACTAGATATCTGGACATTCTCGAACAAGAATGTACCAAAGAAATCAACTTGATCAATGACTTACTCACACTGCAAAAATTAGAGTCCCATCAAGAAACCCCGCAGTTTCAAACCATTGATTTAAATACCAGAATTCAAGATTTGGGCGCAGCTTTGGAGCAAAAGCTAGCCGATAAAGGATTAAGCATTACCATATCTCTACCAGAGGAGCCGTTAAAACTCCAAACCGAAATCGAGAGTTTTGACCGCATTCTGCAAGAGTTATTAACTAATGCCTGTAAATACTCAGAGCAAAGCACTGTCGTGCATTTGCAGGCCTCCCACGAGGTTAATCAACTCGTTGATCAAGTTATTATTAAGGTGACGAACACAGGACGCGGCATCTCCGAAGAAGAAGCGACCTATATCTTCGACAAATTCCGTCGCGGTAGAGGGCGCTGGACTCCGGGGACTGGCTTAGGTCTTGCTCTGGCTAAATCCCTCGTGCAGCATTTGAATGGGGCGATCGCTGTTGAGAGTCAGCAAATCTCAGACTCCGATCTGAGCGAAATTTGCTTTACCCTCACCCTCCCCCAGTTTTCCGATGAAAGCCAACCATATTCCGAAAGTGACTGAAAAACATTACAACACGGCGGATTTGAATGCTAATCCCGCTAGTAAAGACACCAACCTCGAAACTAATTTTGACGCTGCTCCGGTCACCTTACCGACCGTGGCAGTTCAAATCGAGAAATTAGCCGAACGACAGCGACAAATCAGTGCTACCATCCAAATCCCTCACCCTGTGGAGAAAATTTGGCAGGTGCTGACAGATTATGAATCCTTAGCTGATTTCATCCCTAATCTTGCTAAGAGTCGGCTGCTAGAGCATCCTGATGGTGGTATTCGATTAGAACAAATAGGATCTCAACGCTTACTAAATTTCAACTTTTGTGCGCGTGTAGTTTTGGATTTGGAAGAATGTTTTCCCAAAGAAATCAATTTCCGCATGGTGGAAGGGGATTTCAAGGGTTTTTCTGGGAGCTGGTGTTTAAAGCCTTATTCCCTTGGTGAATTTATGGGAACTCATCTGTGCTACACAATTCAGGTTTGGCCTAAGCTCACTATGCCACTAAAAATCATTGAATCCCGCCTCACCAATGATATGCAGTTAAACCTGTTGGCAATTCATGAGCGTGTAGTGCAGTTTTACAACGTCTAAGTTAAGACAAGCACTCGTAGATTAACAAGTAATTCTTAGGATTGTTTGAGAAGGTAAAAGACCAAAATAGAAAACATCTTTTACTTTTTTAGTACCCCCAGGGGAATTCGAATCCCCGTTACCTCCGTGAAAGGGAGGTGTCCTAGGCCTCTAGACGATGGGGGCGCAGGAATCAGACCTTCTATAAATTAGCGAATTTCCTCGTTTATGTCAACAGCTTTTGCAAAAAAAAATTGTAGAGGCTAAATTGGTTGAAGGTGAATGCGTTACCTCATAGCAGATGCCTGCTTAAAATTCCCTGAGGAACGAGACAAAATAAATATCTTTGGCTAATAAACCTTGTAGCAATGGTATGCTAAAAGATTGCTTTTTTGCTATTTTTGGCATCATCAAGCACACTAAAAATTTAGGCTCTAGTATGATTTATTTTTGTTTGGCAAATAGGCGAAAAATGAGGATCTTAGAGTACTGAGTATGAAACAACTGCAAAATTCAGCCCAGGATAAAGGGTATGATGTTGTACCCTGTAGAGTTAGTATTTACTATTCTTTACAAGAGATTTTGAAATAAATCGCTCAAAATCTACAACATGGAAGCATCTTTTGAAATCACCCTACAGATGGTGATCGCTGTCTTTGCAGGCATTAGTGCTCAAGTACTGGCTGCATACTTGCGAGTGCCCAGTATTGTTTTGTTATTGCTTTTGGGCATTTTGCTAGGATCTGATGGCGTTGGTCTATTACACCCCCATTTGTTAGGCACGGGACTAGAAGTTATTGTCGCCTTAGCAACGGCAATAATTTTATTTGAAGGCGGACTCAACCTAGATCTGCGAGAGTTGGGTAGAGTTTCAGTAAGCCTACAATTACTCGTCACCCAAGGAACGCTAATTACCCTACTTGGCGGTAGCATGGCGGCTCACTGGTTGGGTGAATTTCCTTGGAATATTGCTTTTCTCTACGCTTCAATAGTTGTGGTGACCGGGCCGACTGTCATTAGTCCCCTACTTAAGCAAATCAACGTGGATCGCCAAGTGGCAACACTTTTGGAAGGAGAAGGGGTTTTAATCGATCCTGTGGGAGCGATTTTGGCCTTCGTGGTCTTGGACACGATTGTCAACGGTGATACTGACCCGATCAACGCCATTGTCGGGTTACTCATGCGTCTGGCAATTGGTGGCGCGATTGGTGGCGTTGGCGGTTACTTGATGAGCTTGATTTTTAAACGTGCCAATTTTCTCTCATTCGAGTTGAAAAACTTGGTAGTCTTGGCGGTGCTATGGGGCTTGTTTACTTTAGCCCAGACCATCCGCAGTGAATCAGGAGTCATGACCACTGTAGTTGCTGGAGCAGTATTTGCCAACTCTTCTGTTCCAGAGGAAAGGCTTTTACGCAGCTTTAAAGGTCAACTAACAATTCTCAGCGTTTCTGTATTGTTTATCTTGCTAGCAGCTGACCTATCGATCGCTAGTGTATTCGCTTTAGGTTGGGGGAGCTTATTTACTGTTTTAGTACTGATGTTCGTCGTTCGCCCGATTAACATCCTGTTCTGTACCTGGAACAGTGACCTCAATTGGCGACAGAAACTTTTTTTAAGCTGGGTGGCTCCTAGAGGAATTGTTTCGGCTTCTGTAGCCTCTCTGTTTGCGATTTTGCTCACACAGCGCGGTATCAACGGAGGGGATGCGATTAAAGCCCTAGTCTTCTTGACAATTATTATGACAGTTGTCTGTCAAGGATTAACGGCTGGTTGGGTGGCTAAGTTGCTACAAATCACTTCTAAGGAAGCAACTGGAGCAGTGATTGTGGGTTGCAACTCCCTGAGTTTACTAATCGCTAGGTTCTTTCAAGAGCGTGGAGAAAATGTAGTGATCATAGACACAGATCCAGCATATTTTCCCCAAGCTGAAGCTCAAAACATCAGAGTTATTGCCAGCACTGCCCTGGATGCGGCTGTTTTGGAAGAGGCGGGGTTAGCCTCTGTGGGCACTTTTTTGGCGATGACTAGTAATGGTGAGGTAAATTTTGTCTTGGCGCAACGGGCTGCTGAGGAGTTTAATCCGCCACGTGTATTGGCGGTTTTTCCCCGTGATCCCCAAGCTAACTTGAGCGCTAATAGTAAAGTGAACCAAGCCTTTATCCCAGATTTGGGCGTCAAGACATGGAATGAGTATTTGAATAATGGACGAGTGAAATTAGGAACAACAACGCTCAATGAGTCAGAATTTGGCAGTCAACAGGAACACATACAAGAAAAGATCAGGACTGGGGTGCTCCTACCCTTATTGCTAGAGAGAAAGGAACGCCTACAGATTATGCCAGCCAATCAAGATTGGGAAGTAGGCGATCGCATTATTTACTTGTTGTACGACCCCAGACCGAATCTGTTAAAACGCTTATCTGGTGCTACCCAATCTACTCGCCTCTCTCTAGAAAAGTTACCAGAGGTAGAACAAGTCCCTCTGGCAAAAGAAGCTCAACTTTCTGCTAGTGAAGCTCCTGGTGGTTGAGTATCTGAAGCTTTTGCGTACATTTCTTGTTCTTGCCATATTAGAGCCGACAAATGTACGCAGGCAAGGATGATGGCAGCGACAGCAATAATGTAATTGTGTATGGCGTAGAGGTGTTCCACTGTGATCGTGCTAATTGCACCACCGCCAGTGAGGATATCTCTCAGTTGCGAACCGATGAAAGGAATCGCTTCGATAGTGCCTAACTCAATGTTAAACCGCCAGTACCCTTTTTGATCCCAACCGAGAATCATCTCTGTCCAATCTAGCCCGATGGCACTTAAGGTGAACAAAATGCCGCTAATCCAGGCGGTCAGCCAACTCTGACGAAACTGCCGACCTAAGAACATCACCACAATTTGCATCAGAGCGATCGCAATTACAGCATTACCTGCAAGATCGTGGGCAGTGTGGAACAACCAACCGTAGGGTACTTCTGTACTAATCATTTGCAATGACCTAAAAGCACCACCTGCTGTTGGTGCGTAATAAAACGACAACAGAACTCCAGTGGTGACATTCATTAGGCACAGAGTCAGGATCACGACTGATAATATCGTTGCTAGTCGCCGCAAAATCCGATCTAACTGGGTGCTTTGCATGGCTGGCCTCTCTTTCCTTAATTTAAAAAATTGTAGTTATATTACAATCTTAACTAAGAAATATTAAGATATACTATATTTCTTGAGCTTAAGCTAAATACTGTATCCAATTTGGCAAAATTTCTGGTGACGTTACGGGTCTGCCAGCCAGAGTAGGGAAACAGTCACGCTTTCGCAGTGGGACTGTAATTGCGGGAAACCCTAACTCTTGCAAAGACTGCTCTAATTGACGGTAAGCGATCGCACTTTCTAAATATCCAGGCAAAATCACTGTAGGTAAGGGCATTTGGGATGTAGGCTGCGAGAAATATAGGGTTGAGCAGACGCTAGGAGTCAGATGCTGCGTCGGGGAAAGGGGTTGAGCACAGTTCCAGACAAAAAATTGGCAGTGTTTTGATAAGAAACCGACATGCTAGGATAAAATGGGCTTAGTTACTTGTAATATCACGCTTGACATTCAACCTAACTACATGTAAGTAACTGCAAAATGGTTAGTAAAGCAAGTAACTTGATCAGATACTTCTATGTATTCAGACCGACGTGATCGCTCAAACTTGCAACTACCATGAGTTTTAGGATGAATTTAGCAATTCATAAGTGACTAAAAGTATGAATTTTTTCAAAATTTTAGTCATTGATTACAACTTTAGAGTGTAGTGCCGCGTCATTAAAAAAGTAAAAACTGGAAAAAATGGCTATTTTGCCGTTTTGAGTCTGGTAGAGGAAGCTATTATTTTTGAAAGGGAAGCATCTCTTGTCATAGTAGCCAGAAAAAACATATTGCTACTCAATTGCAACCGAGCCGAGTGAACGATAACAGCTATGTCTTACGTCTCCCTGTTGAAAAACATACCAGAAATCTTAGGCCAGCCAACTGGGATAGCAGCTATGGCCTCTCTTGGCATCCACAGTGCTATTGCGTTGATTGTGCCATTGATGCCCGTAGACTCTAACAAAACCAAAGAATCAGCATCGACAAAAGCTGTGGGAGTGATGGAATTAAGTCAAGCTGACCAAAGTCGCTTGCCACAAACTCCAAACGCATCTCAACAACAACTACCCATAGAATCACAATTTCCCCAGCCGGCCCCAGTTCCTCCTTTTTATCTGGGTAGTCAGGGAACGGACTTACCGCCACTACCACCACCGCCTGATTCTAGCCAACTGATATTGCCACCTATCCCCACGTCTGTTGATCAATATCGTGTTTCTTCCTTACCCCAAGGACAGTCTTTGCAGATAATTCCTCGGGGAGATTTTAGATTTGATACGTCTGGTTTTAATGCCAATAAAAAATTCTCCCCATCAGTACCGCCTTTTAACAACACAGACATAAAATTAGGGGAAGCCAAGCCTTTACCTGTAGACAAACTGCCGACATTGCCAGGGGCGAAATTACCTGATGGGCTACCGAATTACTCGGCGGCTAACCCCTCTGCAATAGAAGGAAATACTACCCCGCAAACAACTGAACCTGGAAACAATACATCGACAGCGCCGCAAAATGAAGAGCTAGTAGCTCAGATTGGCAAAACTCCACAAGTTGGCGATCGCTTATCTTTTGCAGGGGAAAGTTTACCGCAATGGCAGCAGGAGTCTGTAGCCAAGACACCAAATCAATTGCCTGTCAACATCACACAACAAGCGATCGCACAAGTCAATTCCTACGAAGACCTCAGAAAAGCAGTCCGGCAGGAATACCCGAATGCTGAAGAGAAAGCTGTTATCCGTGATACAGTTCCTACAGATAAACCAGGACTAGCAGGTACAGTATTAGGTGGATTAGTAATAGATCCCGATGGCAAAGTTTTAGAAATTAAGTTCCAAGACAAATCAGTGTCTCGTGATCTGCTCCTAAAAGCTAGGGAATATTTCGTTGCTAATCCGCCCAAAGGTCATAGTAAAACCAGCTATTATCCATTTAGCCTAGAGTTCCAAAACAATGGCAGTAAAAATGCTGGAGCTACTCAAGAGCCTGTAACTACACCAGCAGCCACGGAAAAACCATTGCCCAATCCGGTGGTGAATCAGAAGCAGCCTGTTTTACCGATACCGACAGCTACGGAAAAACCATTGCCCAATCCGGTGGGGAGTCAGAAGCAGCCTCTAGTTATCCCATCTGCCACGGAAAAACCATTGCCCAATCCGGTGGTGAATCAGAAGCAGCCTCTAGTTATCCCATCTGCCACGGAAAAACCATTGCCCAATCCAGTGGGGAGTCAGAAGCAGCCTCTAGTTATCCCATCTGCCACGGAAAAACCATTGCCCAATCCAGTGGGGAGTCAGAAGCAGCCTCTAGCCATCCCATCTGCTACAGAAAAGCCGTCATTGGTAGGTGATGACAACAAAAATGCACCTGTAACTGTTGTAGAACCGAACAATCAGCTAATACAGCAACTACGGCAGTTGAGGGAAAAAAAAGAAAGCTCTCAACAAGAAAAATAAAATCATTTAGCGATGGTAGCTAAAAATTAAGCAGGATGAATGATATATGGGATTATTCATCCTCTTTCGTTCATGGCAACACAAGAGCCGTGGAATCAATTTCCGGCTGCAAGCTTAAACCCATTTAAATGGGTTAAAAAATACCCCGGAGTGAAGTATACCCTTACCCAATTTTGGAATAAAGATAGAGAGATTTGTCAACTGTATTTCACAAGATGGGAACTGGCTGTAAGTCCTATTAACAATAAATGACTACAATAGTATCTGTCGGGTGCTATGGGATTTTGGCAGGAATTAGAGAATGATGCTGACAGCGAAACTTGAGCAACTAGAAGCTTTGTTTAAAGAAATGGAGCAGGCGTTAATTGCCTACTCTGGGGGTGTTGATAGTACTTTAGTTGCTAAGATTGCTTATGATGTATTGGGCGATCGCGCTTTAGCTGTAACAGCTGTTTCTCCCTCGCTGCTGCCAGAAGAACTGGAAGATGCGAAAATACAAGCAGCAACTATTGGCATTACCCATAAAATTGTCCAGACGCACGAAATGGACAATCCCAATTACACTGCCAACCCTATCAATCGCTGCTATTTCTGTAAAAGTGAATTGCACGACACTCTGAAACCTTTGGCTAGAGAATTGGGTTATCCCTATGTAGTGGATGGGGTGAATGCTGATGATTTACACGATTATCGCCCAGGAATTCAGGCAGCTAAAGAAAGAGGTGCGCGATCGCCTTTAGCAGAAGTTGGTGTCACTAAATTGGAAGTCCGCCAACTATCACAACAACTCGGTTTACCTTGGTGGGATAAACCTGCTCAACCTTGTTTAAGTTCCCGCTTTCCCTACGGAGAAGAGATAACGATCGCCAAGTTACAGCGAGTTGGGAGAGCAGAAATTTACTTGCGAAAGCTGGGTTTACAGAACTTACGCGTGCGTTCTGAAGGTGAGACAGCACGCATAGAATTACCACCAGCACAAATCAAAGAGTTTGTCTTGATGACAGATTTACAACAAATAGTTGCAGCTTTTCAAGAATTTGGCTTTATCTACGTCACCCTAGATTTAGAAGGTTATCGTAGCGGTAAGTTAAATCAAGTTTTAAGCCGAGAACATTTGGATGTTAAAGCATAATTCATTTTCTCTATTCAGCAATACTCAATAAACCTAATGTTTTTGTAATTGACAATTTTACCCGTTGTAAGCAGCAACAAATCTATAGGCTTGGAATGGGTACTGCATTGCTTTTTCAAAAACTTCAAATGAAATCGGTTCTTTATTAACGAGCCAGTCTTTGAGCAGAAACACCGAGTAAGAATGCTTTTGCACTAGAAAGTCATAAAAGTCTTTGGGATCAACCCCAAAATTCTCCAATTCCATCAAGATGCAATCAAATAATATGATCGGATGATCGCGCTGAATCACTTGTTCACTACCACGAAGTATTGCTAATTCTGCCCCCACGGCAACAACTTTCATGAAGCCTATGGGGCGATTTTGTGGCACTATGTCATCAATTCGCATAGATTTGACTTTGATACGCTTGGCTTCTTTTTTATTTGAAGCATGTGGAAGCAATCCCCCACGCGCAGACATATCGTCTTGGAAAAAGAATTCTCCTTCGCCCTCTTGATCGCTCAGGGCAATTTGCAAAACTTCTACTTCTGGGTATCTTCGCTTCAACCAATTGGCTTTGTAAGGAATAGGTTCTACAGCAATATGTTTTCCATTTGGCGACATTTGCTTCATGATGCTGATCATGCTACCAAGGTGAGAGCCAACATCAATACAATTCATGGGATCTTTCACTGCTTGTCTGATCACCTGTTCCATTCGCCATGACTCTACATATAGCTCCTTGAGTTCAGGATGTGACAATTGCTGCCATATCCCTGTTAAATCTCGCAGTACACGAGTAGGGCGTTCCAAAGGTGTACCAATCAAGACGTGACCCACGTATTCCCTGAGTAAAAACATGTGTTTTTTGATTGTGTTTTCCTGCTAAAAGCGATGTATATTGTACTGGTTTTTTTCTTTACTCAAGGGTATATTAGATAACATATAGCTGTTTGTTATAGTTGGATGAAAATTTCTAGAAAACTACCAGGATAAAGACAAGTTGTTTACAGTAAAGCTCTTCCCGTAGGTAAGTGTTCTCTTAAGAGTAGAGGACAAAGGCATCTACAAGCCTGCAAAGCCGCCCACACAAATGTCTTCTGCGTGAGGTATAGTTGATCGCATCAATCAGCAAAGCCGAGCAAGGGTTATTGGTAAATTACTATTGCCTATTTATTACCCATGCCTTAATTTATATAATCTCTGCCTCCACTGGCACTACAAAGCAGCCATTGATCCGCCAGGTAGTATCAAGCTGTTTTTCCATTAAATATAAAGCTCTTACGGGAACTCCATCAGGCCCTAGTAGTAATACTGGTTGAGTAATAATTCCCTGAATAGTTGTGAGATTCTCAAATAATACAGAACGAGGACGGTACACAGCTGGGTAGCTCAACTTCACCATCTGCATAAAATTTTCCGGGGTGCGAAACTGTTCTTGAATTCCCGGACTAGCGCAGGCAAAGGCACTTATCTGATCGTCCTTCAGAAAAGCTGTCAGTTGGTGTTCAGTTACATAACGGATGGCGATCGCATCGCTATCAGTGACATCCATAAGTTTAAAATTGTGGCGACTCAATGATCGCGTTGAGTAAGCTTGAATTCTATCTGCTGTATAACTGCACGCCAAACATCATAACCATCTGGTGATAAATGTAACCCATCCGTAGTCAAATCAAAACGCAAATTGCCCTCAAAGTCTGTGAACCAACTATATATATTGAGATAATTAGCTTTTTCTTGTTTGGCAATCCGGGCCAGTTGCGTGTTGAGGTTACGAACACGTGTATTGGGAATTTTATCGAGGCGAGTAGGCAAAATTGATTGGACAATAATCTGTGCTTTGGGGTGAGTTTGTCGTAAGTGGCGCATAATCAGGCGATGATTACGCAAGATGACCTCATCACTCAGGCCTTTTCGCAAGTCGTTAATCCCTGCCATGACGTAAATCACATCTGGTCGAGTATTGGAAAATGCTGGTAATCTTTTTAAAATGCCACCGGAGGTATCGCCAGAGATGCCCTGATTTAACCACAATTTGCCAGCAGGCAGTTTGTCTTGGGGAAACCACAAGCTTAAAGAATCACCCACTAAGATGTTAAGACGATTTGCGCCTTGACCTTGAGCGATCGCTTTGGCTTCTAATGCTAATAAACTTTTCCAGTCCTCATAAGTTAGTTGCTGTTTCTTACCGGACTCCCACAATGATTGCAAGCTACCTTTATCTAAGCGTTGAGAAATCTGACCAGTTTTCAGAGCTGCTAATCTTTGTTGGTAGAGTTGACTACCAGATGTGACTGTGCGGCTAACTCTGGGAAAATTGGGGTTAAATGATGATTCTTGAGGTTGGGGTAATTCCTGGTTGCTGAATGATGGTACGGAGATGTCCAGGCTGGGAATAATTTTTTTGTCTAATGTTGGGTACGAATTCCCTAGAGGTTGCAAAGCTTGGTTACTGAATTCTGGTAAAGAAATATCCACACTAGGGATATTTCTTTCATCTGGTGTTGGCTGCGAACCTTGTTGTGCATCCCATTGGAAGTTAGAATCTGTAGACAGAAGCATCGACAGTTGTGGAATAGCCGATACTGGTATTGCCAATCCTGTTAACAAGCTTGCTGCCAACAGATAAGAATCCCTCATCGCGTTACTTCTCCTCTACTCATGACTTTTACCTATGACAGCTGTAACTAACTCAATTCAGGAAGGTTTTCCTACGACTAAGTTATTATTCTGATTTACTCTGTCTAGGTCTGTAAAGGAGCTTTACAGGATTAAATTTGATAATTTACAATCTCTTTAAAGCCCTTCTTTCTGAAGTAGTAGCGGAGTTTGGTAACAAACATCACTATTACTGTTCAATAATCCCACCACCCAATACTTTTTCTCCGTCATACCAGACAGCAGCTTGTCCCGGAGTAATACTGAATTGGGGTTGATCAAACACCAAACGAACACGGGAATTTTCTAGAGGAATTACGGTCACTGGTTCAGGGGTTGAACGGTAGCGAATTTGCACTTTTGCACGGATAGGGGTAGTAGGTTCGGCAATAGAAACCCAATTGACACGATTTACACTACATTCTGCTTCCGTGGCTTTTGTGCGATCGCCTACGACCACTTTATTATTAATTGCATCCAAGGCAATCACATATAACGGCTCAGGAGCCGCAATCCCCAAGCCTTTACGTTGTCCAATTGTGTAGTGATGGACACCATCATGTTGCCCCAATACTTTGCCGCTTGTGTCTACAATATCGCCTGGTTTGGGGGCGAGATACTGATCGAGAAATGCCCGCATGGAGCCATTACTTTCTACCAAGCACAAGTCTTGGCTTTCTGGCTTATCGGCCGTTGCTAGTCCATACTCAGCAGCGATGCGGCGGGTATCAGATTTTTGCAGTTGTCCTAGGGGAAATAGGGTAGCCGCTAGTAAATCTTGAGACAAGTCGTAGAGAAAATATGATTGGTCTTTATTACGATCAACTGCCCTGAATAACTGGTAACGTCCAGTAGCTGCGTCATAGTTAATTTGGGCATAATGACCCGTAGCAATGCGATCGCACCCTAGTTGTTCACGAGCATATTGCACCATTGGCCCAAATTTCACAGTTTTATTGCACTGTGAACAAGGCAAAGGCGTGATCCCTGCACTATAACCAGACACTAAATAATCAACAATATTTGTTTGAAAGACATCCCGTATATCTACCACCTGATGAGGAATGCCCAATTGTTCGCAGATACTAGCCGCGTCGATCATCCCTTCAGAGCAGCATTGGCCTTTGCCTTTCATCAGCCAAAGGGTCAAACCAATAACTTCATAACCCTGATGGTGCAGAATAGCAGCAGCAGTGGAACTATCGACACCACCAGAAAGACCAACAACGACTTTTTTCATATCCCTAAATTTTGCTAGGCTAGTGGCTGCTCCCGACAAGGATTAAAACCCATGCCATACAGCCTGATGGCAAAACCTAAACTCTCTGCCATGTTACTATCTGTGAGTTTTTGGCGAGCAAGGTAACCCATATCCTGAACTTACTTGCCCCTGTCTTGCATTGGTAACAACAGCCGTATACTCGACTGTGAGTAAAAGCTATCTACAACAAGCACAACATGGCAGCTTCTGGATTGTTCGATTGTAACACACAATTCTTAAAAGCCTTGCTAGGAGAGCACTTCATCATAAGATATGCACTATTAGAGAGTTGCTATTACTAGAGAGTCAAATGCTCTAGAAAATGTATCTATTGCCACCCAGATGAAGCAACTTTAAAATAGCACTGTGTAGTTGCAACGATGAGCAACTTATTAGGGGCGTTGCATAGTTGCGGGATGAATTCAGATTTTCCACCAAGGCTAAAGGTCAATTCTTTGCGCCTACCTCAAGCGGAACGCCTAGCGGCGAATGCGTGAGACAAAAATCATCCCATTATTCAGCAACGCCTTATTAGGAATGTAAATTTAATCTCCTGCTATTTTTGTCATATGTGTTAGCAGTAGCGTCACGCAACTGAGTTGCTCTAGAAAATTCTCTATAAATCTTGTGAATACTATGTTGAGTCAAATATCAGGTCAATTAACCACATATCAGATGGTGTCTCTACTCTTAGGAGGATGTTTAACCCTGTTCTCTTACTCTATTCCAGCCCAAGCACAAATTCACAGCAGTGGGGCTTTACTGGCTCAGAGAAAAGTATTTGAAGCTTTACCACCACCACCAAACCTCTCACCAATTCCCCAGAATTCCCAGCCTATAGTCATACCACAGGTGCAGCAGGCTCAAACATTTGAGTGGGGTGTATCTAACGTGACGCCTAATCAACAACCCGTACAATCGAGCTTGTATACCCAAAATTCTGAACGTTACTTAGTGTACGTTGATAGTTCCCAGCAGTTGCAAAGAGTACGCCAGATTGAACCCACTGCTTATGTGCGATCGCACAACGGACGTTCTGTAATCCAGTCAGGTTCTTTTAGTAAAGCTTCTAATGCCCAACAAAGGGTAAGAGAATTAGAGTCTAATGGTATTCGTGGGGCACAAATTGTCAGCGCCACTAATGGGCAGGCAATAGCCTATGCTAACCCTACAGCCAGCAATAATAGCAATGGCAACCCCAGGCAACAGGGAAAGGCTAACGCTAACTCTTACTATGTAACAATTCCTGCTAAGTCAGAACAGTTAAATCCAATTGCTAATCAAATTCGGCAGAAAATAGGACGATATGACATCGTACTAGAAAGACAACAACCAAAAGGGCCACATGTAGCAGTGGGGCCTTTTCCTCAACGTTCAGATGCAGAGGAATGGAATAAATATTTGCGACAAATGGGATTTGGCGACGCCAGAGTTTATTACGGCAAGTAAACCAACCCCAATAAGAAAATTGATTAGTCTGAGTGAGAATGTAACACCCTGAAATCCCAAAATATTTTTAGGGTTTTGCTGCCATGCTCTCATGGTTCCTGGTCTATTCTGTAAAGTATGGACAGTTAATGTAAAACTGATGCAGAACAGGCAAGAACAAATTTCCCAAGTGGTAGTCACCGCTAGGCAAATGCGGGATATTGAAGGGCGAATCTTCTCTGCCGCTATGCCTGTAGCGGCTTTAATGGAAAAGGTAGCAGGACTCATTGCCAGGCGCATTCAGCAGATGTTTTCTCAGGTGAATTCTCGTGTGGGAATTCTGGTTGGCCCTGGCCATAACGGGGGTGATGCTTTGGTTGTCGCCCGTGAGTTGCATTTTCGCGGCTATGAGGTTTGCATTTATAGTCCTTTCTCTAAGCTCAAAGAATTAACTTCCCAGCATTTACAGTATGCTGAAAGTCTGGGTATTACCTGTTATCAAGCTGTGGAGCAATTGCCAGATTGCGATTTATTAGTTGATGGGTTGTTTGGATTTGGCTTAGAAAGAAACCTCACTGATCCAATTGCCACAGCGATTAATCAGCTCAATGAATGGCCGCAGCCGATTGTAAGTATTGATTTGCCTTCGGGTTTACACACTGATACAGGCGAGGTATTAGGAACTGCGATTCGTGCTACCCATACATTTTGTTTGGGTTTGTGGAAGCTGGGGATTTTGCAGGATCAAGCACTGGATTATATTGGCAAAGCAGAACTAATCGATTTTGATATTCCTGTGGCTGATGTGCAAGCAGTACTAGGGGATGCGCCCAGAATTCGACGGATTACTCAAGCCACAGCACTTGCAACTTTACCCTTACCCCGTCCACCTGTTACCCACAAATATAAAGAAGGACATTTACTGTTAATTTGTGGTTCGCGGCGCTATGCTGGCGGTGCAATTCTCACAGCTTTAGGGGCGCGTGGTAGTGGGGTGGGGATGCTTTCCATCGTAGTTCCAGAATCTTTGAAACCGCTTTTAGTGTCACATTTGCCAGAAGCTTTAGTTATTGGCTGTCCAGAAACAGATTCAGGAGCGATCGCCCAGCTAAAATTACCAGAGAGGACTGATTTAAGTTCCTTTGATGCGATCGCTTGTGGCCCTGGTTTAACTCTAGATGCTACTCCCATTGTCCAACAAGTAATAGACAGCGATCGCCCTTTGATTCTGGATGCTGATGGGTTGAATATCTTGGCACAGATGGACACTATCCCCACTTTACAAAAACGTCAATCTGCAACGATACTGACACCCCACACGGGTGAATTTAAACGCTTATTCCCTGATCTTGCCGATGCCAATCAAGATAGAATCAAAGCTGTGCAAACGGCGGCGTTCCAAACTGGGGCGATAGTCTTGTTAAAGGGGGCGAGAACTGCGATCTCCAACCCTCAAGGTGCAGTTTGGATTAATCCGGAAAGTACTCCAGCTTTGGCGCGTGGTGGTAGTGGTGATGTGCTAACTGGGTTACTCGGTGGATTGTTAGCATCAAGTATAAATCGAAGTATCCCTGTTGAGGATATTGTGGCTACTGCTGCTTGGTGGCATTCCCAAGCAGGTATTTTAGCAGTCAAAGAGCGGACTGAGTTGGGGGTAGATGCGTTTACGCTCACACAATATTTGCTGAAAGTTCTGATTTAGACAGTGGTAAATTCAATGAAATAAATCCTCATCATTTGACTATTAGAGTTATTCGTAACGCCTTTTACAGTATTGTAATCAACAAATAATCTATTAATGAACTAAGTCTAATAGTTAAGCAATAGGGAGATATTTTGGCTATAAACTTAGTAGCATTTGTTGGTAGTTTAATTTTTAGTATTGGGGCTGTAATCTTAATTAAAGCTCTAGTTCAAGCATTTAATATACCTGTATTTGCTACTGTAACTATTGCAATTTTTGGTAGTTATATTTTAATGTTCTTCAGTGTATTACTGAATATTTTATCTAAATCTCAGCGAAGAAAATAAGCCTATTAATGTCATTTGTTATTTGTTATTTGTGAGGGTTTTAGGTGTGTTTAAGTTTTGTAATATGGCTTGGTTCATTCTCGCCTAATTACTGATCTTCTCGCAACAAGGCGCGAAATCCTGCTTGCTGAAAATGCTCATTAGCTGACAGGGCTTCAGTAATTCCACTACATTCCATAACAATAAAAGACACGCAATCTATGAAATTCCATTCTTTCTCTGGTCTTTCACAATAGAGTTGGAAAGCTCTGTTGTAAAGTTCTTGTGATAGAGGGACAATTTCCACTTGAGAGTCAGAGGACAGAGCATTTAATAAGATAACAGCTCCTTGACGATGGGGTTGTTTAGATAAAGCATTACCAATTTCTAACATCACCGCTTGTGTTGTCACCAAGCGTGTTCCTGCGGTTTCTAAAAGTTCAGCCCAATGGGTAGCCCGTTGATGTAAGTAATCATCTGGTGCAGACAGAGCAATAGCGAAAGATGTATCAAGAAAGACTTCAGACCTCATGCTGAATTTCCAGACCTTACAAATATTTGTCGATATTGGTAGACCAATCAGGTGGCCCTTGTAGTTTGAGCGATCGCGCTGCCATCAGAAACGATACACCTTCTTGTTGATCAGGTGGTAAGATTTCTACACTGATTCGGACACGAGTAAGAGCCGGCAATGCGATCGGTTCTGTAGGATAGAACACTTTGCCATCAAATACAGCTGCTATTTTTTCTACCATTTTTTTTCAAAAAGCGCTCTATATAATAGCCTAAGTTGGTGGTGGTTACATACTGGAGCCTCAGCCTCTCCTCCTGCGAAGATCGCACATCATAAAAAGACCCCACCTCCAGCCAAAAGGTGTGGAGATGGGGTGCGGATCAAAGACGGGTCAAAGATAACACATCTTTTTAGGACTTGTGCAACTGGTATAGATATTTGGGTCAAGATTTAAAGGTGATAGGTTAATAATTTATACCTCCTATTACCTACTGGCCTTTTCTGGCGTCGCTTAAGCAATGGGTAGTAAAAGCCCACGTCCGTTTTTGGCAAATTCATCAATAGTTTGCAGTGAGAATTCATGAGTAGTCATCGCCTGCAACATTGCCAAAGGTAAGGTGAGGTGCTGGGCCCCAGCTTGCAGAGATGCTACAGCCTCTTCTGGAGATTTGATGCTAGCAGCCATAATCTCTGTTTTACTACCCACCACCACACTTGCCATGTCCCGCAGTAAAGCCACTCCATCACCTAAAAGTCTAGTAGCGCGATTCACATAGGCGATCGCATATTTTGCTCCTGCTTCTCTAGCTACAGCTGCTTGGGCTGCACTGTATATTCCTGTGACTGCACAGGAAATCTCTGGTGCTAGTTCAGCAACCACCTGAAAACCCACTAAGGATGCCGGAATTTTCAGTACAGTTTGGTGTCCAATAATTTGCAAGGTTGCCCGCCCTTCTGCCAGCATTTCTGAAAAATCAGAGGACATCAACTGGTAAAACACAGGGCCTGTAGTCAACTCTGCCAGTTGCTTCAGAGTAGTCTCCACTGGTAGATCGGTCTTTGCCAACAGAGTGGGGTTAGTTGTGATACCTTTTACCCAGCCCAATGCTTTCGCGGCTTGGGCTTCCGCAACAAGTGCCGAGTCAAGATAAATACTCACTTGTTTACTCTCCTCCCATAAACTTCTGCATACAGTCTCCCATGTCAATTTTCAACTGAAACGTTGAACAGCGTGGGAGAATGATTTTATCTACTCAACCACTGGATGGTATGAGCGATGACAGAACACAAATCATTGAAAAAAATCACAAAATCTCTGCAAGAAGCAGGTGTGCGCTTTGTGCGTATTGTCTGGTGCGATAACGCCAACATTATTCGTGGCAAAGCTGTGCATTTGGAGATGTTACCGCACTATTTTGAACATGGTGTAGGCATATCTGCTGGTGAACAGGGAGTACCTGTGATGTATGATGCGATCGCTCCGGAAAGTGGTCTGAAACCAGTGGGGGAAATCCGCCTAGTACCTGATTGGGATAGTCTGATACCTTTACCTTATGCTCCTGGTCATGTGCGTGTCATGGGAAACATGATCCTGGCTGGGCAACCTTGGCCTTTATGTCCCCGGAATTTCCTGGCACGGATGATTGCAGCCGCTAAAGGTGAGGGCTTGGAAATTCAAGCAGCATTTGAAAATGAATTTTATTTGTTACGACAAACATCTGAGGGCATTATCCCCACAGACTCCACGGTTTTTGCCGCCACTCAGGCAATAGATATCAATCATGGGGTTATTGATGCCATCACCGATACACTGATTAGCCAAGGAATACCTGTAGAGCAGTATTACCCAGAATCAGGCCCTGGTCAGCATGAAATTTCCATACGATATACTGATGCTTTGAGTGCAGCTAACTGGCAAATTGCTTTTAGAGAGACAGTCAGAGCGATCGCTTACCGTCATCATCTCACAGCCTCTTTTTTACCGAAAATCTTCTCAGATGCTGCTAGTAGCGGTTGCCACATCCACCTCAGCCTTTGGCGTGATGGGAAAAACCTGCTACCTGATAACCAAGGTGTCTGCGGTCTTTCTCAGATAGGGAGAGCATTTATTGCAGGTATACTGTATCACCTGCCAGCATTAATGTCCATAACCACCCCCAGTCCTAATTCATACCGCCGCATCCAACCGCATACGTGGAGCGGAGCTTTTCGCTGTTGGGGATTAGACAACCGCGAAGCAGCCGTGAGAGTACCCAGTGATCCAGGATTGGGTGGTTCGACTCACTTTGAGTTGAAAACTGTGGATGCATCCGCCAACCCTTACCTGGCTTTAGGTGCAATCATTGCTGCGGGACTGGATGGGGTGCAAAGAGGTTTAGAACCAGGAACCCCTGTAGACGAAGACCCTGGATACTTACCAGTTACACAGCGCACGGCTGATCGTATTGACCCTTTACCAGCAAATCTGGGAGAAGCTTTAATCCAACTCCAATATAATGATGTGCTGCTCAATGCCTTAAATCCACAACTAGCACAGGCTTTTTTAGCAGTGCGACAAACTGAGTGGCAAGCAATGAAAGATTGGGACTTAGCAGCAGAAGTTAAGCTCTTGTTAGAGCGGTATTAAAAAAGTAGTTCATAAGTAGGGCGACGTAAATAAGGCTAACTGGTGGGGTTTGTTATTTGTTATTTGTTATTTGTAAGGGTTTGAAATGTATTGACGTTTCGCAAAAAATAGTAATCCGATTTGAATTTTGCATAAGTAGGTAGGCATAAATAAACCCAACTATGTAAAGAAAAACAAATGAGGCTAAAACCCTCTTCCCTCCTGCCTCCTGCCTTATTCCAACGATAAATTCTTTCACCCACCTACTTAGTCAACTAAATCTAAAGTCGTGAAGTCTCATGAATCTGAATGATATTCCCTTAATTGACCAACATGCCCATAACTTGTTAAAGCCAGAAGTAGCCGCCCGTTATCCTTATGCTGCTGGCTTCACCGAAGCATATCATCCAGAAATTATCAATCATCACGTCCGTCACACCTTATTTTATCGTCGTAGTCTGCGAGAAATAGCAGCTTTATTAGAATGTGAACCCGAAGAAGCTGCAATTGTGGCACATCGGGAAAGTTTAGGAATAGAAAATTTGACTAAACTGTATTTCCGGGCGGCTAATTTGGCAGCAATTTATTTAGATGATGGCTTTGCACCAGAGGATATATTGCCAATTTCATGGCACGAAAAATTAATCCCAGTTAAAAGGATTTTACGGCTAGAGTTGCTTGCAGAACAACTGATTCCTCAAGCCAAAGATTTTGAGACTTTTCTCACAACATTTAACAACGCAATCGATCCGCCACCTGCTGGAGTTGTGGCTTTCAAAAGTATTGTTTGTTACCGTACTGGCTTAAATGTGCAACCAGTGACCTTGGAAGCAGCCACAGCTCATTTTAAACACCTCAAACAACAGTTTCCTCATCAGTCGGTGCGTCTTCATGACAAACCCTTGATTGATTTTTTACTGCAACAAGCCCTAGTAATTGCAGCTAAATATCAGCTACCAGTGCAACTGCATACTGGTTTTGGTGATCCTGATCTAGATTTACGATTAGCCAATCCTTTGCATTTGCGATCGCTTTTAGAATCACCCGAATATGCTCATGCACCTTTGGTACTGCTACATGCATCTTATCCTTACATGCGCGAAGCTGGATATTTGGCTGCTGTCTATCCCCAAGTTTATTTAGATTTTGGTTTAGCCATACCCAGCTTAAGCGTTTCTGGGATGCGGGAGACCATACGGCAATTATTGGAGTTGACTCCTACGAGTAAACTGATGTACTCTTCTGATGCTCACTCCATCCCAGAGTTGTATTACCTAGGAGCAAAATGGGGTCGCCAGTTGTTGGGAGAAGCCTTAGAACAAGCAATTGAGGATGCAGATATTACCGTCAGTGAAGCAGTAGCGATCGCTGTGGCTATATTACGCGAAAACGCTCTAGCTTTGTATGCTAAGTAATTCTGACTGACTACGCTACGAATCTCACATTTTTGCTAAATCAAACGGCTACCGCTACAGACTCAGAGGAAAACATTTTGTCAAGATTTTCTGGTGTGGTCACTGCCAAATATTGTGCTGCCATTTCTGGTGTCAAGAACTCGATCATTATTGTATTCTCTAACCAGAACTCAATCACATCAAAGAAAGAATCGCGGTTACAACGCACCACTCGCCAACCTTCCCGTTGACCAATTTGCTCAATTTTTTCTTGGCTGGTAGCAACGGAGATGGCTGCATGGGTAGCTGTTAAACCGATAGCATTAGCAGTCAGTACAAACTGACTTGGCTGGTCGCCTTCACCTGGTACTAACTTGGTTTCTAAGGGATAAACTTCAATACCAGTCCCATGTTGATCGAGAGGAAAAACCATGTAGCTACCTGGGTGAGGGAAAAAGGACACAGCCTTACCATTCATGATTTCTGCTAGAACTTGAGCAACGCGTAGGGGGTTTTGAGCTGCAATAGAAATATGATGAATCATAATTTGAAAGGTTTGTAAGTTTGATTGATCTCAACTTCAATTAAACCTTAAGAGTTTTCGGATTTCCTCTACGTGAAATTCCGGAAATTTTACTTAACTTAACTTTAGCTATATTCACAACGAAAGGCGGACAAATTGCCCGCCTCATCGCACTATTCCTATATAAAATTAGCAGTGCAACGTCTCTAGTATTTAGAAGCGATATCCTACACCTGCTTGGAGGCTGACAGCATCACCCGGATTTCTCACAAAGCTTGAAGAAACAGGGGTCAAAAACTGCCAAAATGCATATTGCACAACAATTTCAGCAGTTTGAAGTATGACCCCAAATAAAAATGATTGTATACCAGAACAGTTTAT
>JAESGB010000074.1_pt1 | contig 91266 bp, 72 predicted proteins | sample 9266211 | NCBI WGS metagenome assembly JAESGB01 (sample SAMN14514844, study PRJNA621659) | algae metagenome | isolation source: Goleter apudmare HA4340-LM2 and co-occurring heterotrophs from cave wall... | place: USA: Maniniholo cave, Kauai, Hawaii | collected 2009-07-28 | reverse complement strand
CTTAGGCTTTAGGGGTTTAACTCAGTCTGACTCAGTTTGTAAAATAACTGGGGTAATTTCTGATGACTAGTTTGTTGGTTCGCGAGTCATACTCGCGAACCAACTTCTTTTTGTCCAAAGTCCAATATTTTACTTCATCTTGAAAGAATGCGTTCTTTCTTACTTAGTCAAGGAATTAACATTCATATTTACAGGTGCAAGATATAAGTAGGGTCAAGGCTGGTATATTTGTCTCGAATTTCTCCTATATCTTTGCCAATTACTGTAGCCAACTGACTGGGAGCCACCTGTTCGGTGTAAACTTCCAGCGCCTGTTCATCCAGTGGACTAACTGATTCGGCTAGTTGCATGATTAAAGAAAGGGGGCGTGACACTGCTTGTTGAGTGTAAACATCCAAAGTTTTTTGGTAAATCTTAAAAGAATCTGCTGCAATCTCCCACGGATTAATTGTATCGGGATCTATGCGATGTCGTGTGACTTCTGTCGATAGCAATGCTTCTGTTTTGTTCCAGGATTTGGCACTGACACTCCGCAAAGATGCCATAATTTTTTCAGATGTTTTCTTGCGTCCCTCTGACGATACGAAGTCTGACAAATTTAGGGTAGTACAAGTTTCTGGATTATTGTGATTAATTTGGAGGTTCTGCACATACTTTTTAGCCCATTGCTGCGCTAAAGATTCCACATTATTCTTGTTTTCTGTAGGCGCTACTATTGTTAAGTTATTGTTTAAATTTTCTTGTGAAACAGACATTATTTATTACCCTGATGCTGTGATGAAAAATAATTATTTGAAGTGCTTTGGAGTGAATGTAAATAAATGTTACATCACTTTGATTATGATGGGAATAGCATCAATCTCAAACAGGGTAATCACGGGTATATTTTGTATGTTTAAAACAAAAAACTCAGTATTGATCACAAAAGGTACTATTACTAAAATAAGTCCTCAGAATAAATACTGAAAATTCCATTGCGATCTTTAAATATTCTGTTCTAAAAATGCTAAAAAAGTATTAGCAAAAATTGCTGCCTGAGTGCGATCGCGCAAATTTAACCGATTCAAAATATTGGTGACATGATTTTTCACAGTCCCTTCAGAAATGTAGAGTTTTTGAGAAATTTCTCGGTTACTAGCACCTGTCGCAATTAACCGCAAAACTTCTTTTTCCCTAGGAGTAAGTTCAGATAAAATAGCTGGCACTTGTGGTGAATGAGTTACTTCTACATGAGAAAATTGAGTTAAAAGTTTTTTTACTATTCCTGGACCTAGTTGGGTATATCCTTTATAAACAGCACGAATTGCAACAGCTAATTCTTCTGAAGGTGTATCTTTGAGTAAATAGCCCATTGCCCCATTTTGCAATGCGGCGGTCACATATTCTTGATCATCAAAAGTCGTCAGCACTAAAACTTTAATACCAGTAAACTGCTTGTGGATTTCTTGGGTGGCTGCTACACCGTCCATAATCGGCATTCTGATATCCATCAACACTACATCTGGTTGTAGTTGAGCAACTAAATTAATGGCAACTTCACCATTTTCTGCTTCTCCTACTATTTCTAAATCTGGTTCTAATTCTAATAATGCTCTTAATCCTTGGCGGATTAAACCTTGGTCATCTACTAGCAACACCTTAATCATATTTTTGATTTTCTAAAAGGAATATCAACGGTTATTTGACAACCACAACCAGGAGCGCTGTTAATATTAAGTTTACCCCCGACTGCTAAAGTGCGATCGCGCATACTTTGCAATCCAAAACCAGTGGTGTTTTGCTTTAAATCAAAGCCTCTACCATTATCCTGAACCTTTAACTGCACCTCACTGTTAGTCGTAGTTAATTCTAAATAAACTTCAGTTGCTTCAGCATATTTAGAAATATTTGTCAATGATTCTTGGATAATCCTGTAGAGGGCAGTGCTAATCTCAATTGAGAGCGGATAATCAAGGTTGATTTGAAAAATTGGTGCAATGCCATTTGAGCGCTGGAAATCCTCTGCAAGTACGCTAATCGCCTGTTCTAAAGATTGCGTTTGTAAGGGATGAGAACGCATAGTAGAAACAGAATGCCGTACATCTTGCAACGCTTTAGAACCTAGTTCCTTTGCTCGTGCTAAAAAAGTCGTTGCTTTGGTGGGGTTGGATTGTGCAAGTTTGAGAGCAGTTTCTAATTGCAAATTCAATGCTGTCAGTGAATGTCCCAAGGAATCATGGATTTCACGAGCAATGCGGTTTCGTTCTTCTAAAGTCGCTTGATTTTCAATTTTTAAAGCATATTGGCGGAGTTTCTCGTTGGCTATTGCTAATTCTTCCCGACTTTGACGCTCAGATAATACCGTATTCATCAGCAGCAGCACAAATACTAAACTTAAGCCGAATAATAAAACTATGCTTAAAGTGAAAAACAAAAAACGCTCTTGATCTTGTAGTGATGCCTGAAATCTGGGTGAACGATTGATGAGTGTAAATACAAATAGAAAAAACGATAAGATTGTCACTATCAAGCGTCCAGGTAACTTAAAAATCAGACAACTGCGAGTTACTAAGATTACATATAAATAAGGAAATAATCTGGCAGTTCTACCTCCATAAACTCCAGTCATTAAAATTAAAATGATTTCAATAACTGTATAAAAAATCTTGGTAATTCGATTACCAGTAGGCAATCTTAAGCCCATGAAGCCAAAGAGAAATAAACTCAAAATTGTCAGTTCTGGAATTCTTTGCGAGTGTCTGGCTGAATGATATGGTAATATGGCTATTAAAGTGGCAATTCCTAACAATATCCACTCTAGATAAAGTAAAAAGCGAAAAGGATGATTGTTAAATTTTATGGAGCGACTCATATTATTTTAAATTTGGCATTTAGTACTATTAAAATCTTAATTTTATAAGACTCTTACTTGACTTTTGCAATACACGTAAGGACAGTGTCATGGGTTTTAAGGCATAATCTATCTAAAAATACGTAGATTTTGGCAATAATCAAGTCAGATTCCTACATAAACTTGAGCATAAATCTGTTATACAAATACAGCCCTGTTATGTTTATAGATTTACAGTAATTTATCCGAAATCGCCAGTCACATTGTTCAGAATTAAAGTATGACTTTAGTCATGGATACATTCATGACTTTCTCCCCATGTGACTTTTGGATTTAAGTTCTTATGATGATGACATCCCAATCGGAAACTACGGAGTACACAATGAAACTCAAAACATTATCAATCTTAGCTAGCGCTCTTGTTTTGACTGTCACCGCAGCTCCTTTCGCAGTCCAAGCACAAACAGGCTCTCCATCACCCCAACCAGGTGTTAGTGCTCCTAAAAAAGGTAGAAAGAACGGGATTTGGCAAAACCTGAATCTCACTCCAGAACAACAAACCCGTATCCAAGAAATTCGGCGTAACACCCGCGCCCAAATGGAAGCAGTTTTCACTCCTGAACAAAAAGCAACTTTACAAGCTGCATTTGAAGCACGCCGCGCCCAAAGAGCCCAAGGTCAACGCCCAGGCAAGAATTTTGCTGAACTGAATCTCACTCCAGAACAAAAAACCCGAATGCAGCAAATCCGGGAGTCCTCGAAACAACAAATCGAAGCAGTACTGACTACTGAACAACGGCAAAAACTCCAAGAATTCAAAAATAACGCTCGTTCTCGCCGTCAGTCAAGAACTCGCTAGAAATACCAACCAGCTTTAATCACAGCCCAAATATAAGATCATGATGCCACCCGTTGCCGCTTCCCCAACTACCACTCCTCGTTTACAACAGATTTTAGATTTACTCGATCGCCAAGCACAAGCACAGGGAAAAGCTGTTCCCCAAATTGTGAATCTTGAACAATTGCGAACCCTTCAAAGTGGCACGTTTGGTAGGGCTTGGGCAGATTTGCTCTCTGAAAACAACTTGCAACCCTTCACCACAGGTTCTCGCCGTAAACAACTCCACGACGGTATTCACGTCCTCACAGGTTACGGTACAGACCTTGTTGGTGAAGCAGAAGTACAAGCATTTGTCTTGGGAAGCAAATTTGGATTAACTAACATGATCTTAGGGCTAGGGCTGTTGCGAGTTATCTCCAGACATCAGAGTCATCGACAGCAATTCATCTGGCAAAGGTTGTGGCAAGCATATCAACGTGGTGTTAACTCCCACTTTGACCCAGACACTTGGCAACCAGAATTACTCTGGCATTGGTCTGTGACTGATGTACAAGCATTATTTGCGGTATTATAGTGTTTCTCGGTTGGATACAAGACAATAGAGGGTGGGGAAACCTTTCCCCTTGTATCTACGGGTTTTGCGATTTAAACTGTACCTCATTCGTCTAAAAACCGCTATAAAAATTTGTACTCAGGACTTTAGTCCTGAGTTTCTACAATCAATGTTCAATAGTCAATGGTTAATTGTGAATGGTCAGTGGTCAATAGTTGATAGCCAATGGTCAATAGTTAACGGCCAATGGTCAAGAGAACTATTAGTGATTCTGCCCCTTACTCCCACTCCGGTTTTACCTGCTTCTAATTCTCCTAGGCAGAGATAAAAAATTTAGCCACCCCCTAGCAAAAGTTAGGAGTTTTGAGTTATGAGTTGATTCAAAACTCCTAACTTTTTCAAAATGACTAAAGAATTTGCCATTGGTAGTAAAGTCCGTGTTGTGGCACTACCACCCTACGTTAAAACTGCCGACCCCATGCCCATGCTTCGCCCCCCGGAAGTCCTTCACATTGGGGAAGAGGGTATTGTGATTGACCGTCGTCCTGGTGGGTATTGGGGTATTCGCTTTGGGAAAGGAGCTTTTCTCCTGGATAGCCAATACATTGAAAGCACGGATATTGCTCCTGAATCTCACTCAGAGTGAAAACTTTTATTACCAAGAATTGTAAACTTATATTAAGTTATGATTCTTGTCTACACAATGATTTCTCGTCGTACTTTTTTCAGCATATTATTTGCCAGTTGTTTGGCTTTGCTCAGTTGGTTGAACTCGACCCCAGTTGCTCATGCTATTGGTGGTAAACTGCCGGCGATTAATCAACCCGCGCCAGAGTTTACATTGCCCACTAACACAGGTGATGGCAAACTTTCTCTGTCTGATTTGCGTGGTCAGTGGGTAGTTCTTTATTTTTACCCGCAAGACTTCACCTCTGGATGCACCATCGAAGCCCGTCGTTTTCAGCAAGACTTACCCAAATATCTAGAAAAAAACACTCAGATTATTGGCATTAGTGCTGATGATGTTGATTCCCACGCCGAATTTTGTGATTCAGAGGGTTTGAAATTTCCCTTATTGGCTGACACCACCGGTGCTGTGAGTAAAGCCTACGGTTCTTGGATTGGTTTTGTATCTATGCGCCATAGTTTCATTATTGATCCAGAAGGGATACTGCGGGAGACTTTTGTCAAAGTCAACCCATCTATTCACAGCACAGAAGTACTAGCAAGATTAGAGAAATTGCAGTCAGCAGCGTCTTAGCTCGACTTTATCCATTTTTACGAAAACCAAAACCCGACGCTCAAACCATTATGGGACAGTAGTTTTAGTTTTTGGACTTGAGTGCAAATCAGTGACATGGAAAAAGTATTTGCCAAAAAACCAGGATTTTTGCCGGATAAGGAAAGCCAAGTTCTTAATTTTGGATAAAGTCGAGCTTAGATGATTTGGATCATGTATTTTTGGCTGTTTACACGATGAATAGTGTCCGCAGCCTTTTCTATAGACTTTGCCGAAAAAGGTAGACGACGACGCTTTTTTTTTGAACAGTAACAATTGTTGCTGATAAAATCAGGCGATCGCATTAAAATTTCTACGTCACCCCTAATGAAACTGTAACAATTCTTAACCTGGGCAGACATTTAAATTTTGCTCACTTAAAAGAGCATCCGATTTGATCATTGAAAAAATCTAAGTATGTGTAGTGGAGTTAGTACGTTGGTGAGACAGCGTTGTGGGCGCGTTTCCCCGCGTGTATTTCAAAAATCAAATATAAGTCCTATATGTAACAGATTCTGATATCTTTATTTTCAACTTTTTACCTTTGCAAAACTGCCATTAAATTACGTACCACAGACAAATGACAAATTTAAATAACTTCCAAAAACTAGTAGCACTTGCCAATGAACACGGAATTATCTGTCAGCAAGCACAAGAGCAATGCTTAGTTGCCATTCTACCTGGATATGATGATTTTTTATTAGCTTTTACATGGTCTGGTGCAGTTGAAGGAGAGCCGCCAGAACATGAATTAATAGCAATTAGTGTACAGGATCTCGCTACAGAAGTTACTGTTGCAGCTTGGCAGATCCCTGTTTATTTATTTGGCAACGTTTTAAGACAAGCTCAGATGCTTGTAGCTGCCCACAAAGATTTTATGAGATAACAAAAACTTGTAGTTGAAAACTACTATATGCAGTCATAAATCAAGCATCATGAACAAAAACATACAATATATTTCTAACATTGCTACTACTAATTGTATAGATTCAGTCACATGCCTAAAGATAGATACTATTTATTTTTAAAAAGATTAAGTTGGTAACGAAAGCTTTACATACTTACTAAAAACACATGGCTGACATTGTTGATACCGCCGTTAAAGCAGGATCTTTTAATACTTTAGTAGCTGCCATCAAAGCTGCCAATCTAGCAGATACTCTCAAAGGTGCTGGTCCTTTTACTGTCTTCGCACCTACCGACGAGGCGTTTGCTAAACTTCCTGCCGGTACAGTAGATGCATTGCTTAAAGACATTCCTAAGCTCAAGAAAATCCTGACTTATCACGTTATTTCGGGTAAAGTCTTGTCAGGAGATGTGATTAAGTTGAAGTCAGCTAAAACTGTTGAAGGTTCTGACGTAAAAATTAACGCTTCTAATCAAGGCGTGAAAGTAAATGATGCTACAGTTGCAACACCTGATGTCGCCGCAGATAATGGAGTTATCCACGTCATAGACACAGTTTTGATACCTGCATAGGTAATCATTGACATAGTTAGTTAATACTAACTGCGGGACAGCAATTATTTATAGTTGTTGTCCCGTTATGCTCCATATATATTTATTATTAGCTGTTTAAGTAGGTAGGCGTAATTAAGCATAAGATCAAACCTCACCCTCAATCCCTCTCTTGTGTGTACACCGTAGTAGACTGACACAGCTAATTTGATGCATTAGTAAAAACCAAAAGACATTGATTTATATAAGTAGCTCAGTGTTAAAAATTATCGTTATGACAAGGCAGGAGGGAAGAGGATTATAGCTTTGTTTACCTTTCTTAACTTAGTTTTGTTTTTTCCCACCGACTTACTTAGATTGGATAAAAATCTATTGCACTATTTTAGGTTTGCCACACCACTATAAAAAATGATTGGCAGTGTGTTTAATCATTTGTGTGTACACTGTAGCCTTACTAAGGAGAGGGAAGCCGGAGGTAGGATGAAGTTTTATATTTAATTTGACCAACTTACTTATCTATTCTTGCTAGCGGTTATATTACTTCACCCCGTCAAAAAAATATTTGCACAGCCTCACCTGATTCGCTAGGCTATTGATATCCTGCTTACTCTGAGGCTTGCTGTGTATGGATTTTGAAGGCAAAGCTGACGCTCCTACTACAGACAACGTAGAATTCGCTCAACCGCCAGCTATTCATCGTCAGCCATTGGAATTGCTGCGAGATACTGAGGCGGCGTTACGGCGTCCATCTGTAGCCGCATTAGTGCCGATTTTACCAGCAAAACTCAGCAAAACAGTGCAAGCTGCTTCTTCTCTGGCAGAAAATACCTTAAACGAGTTAGCAGAAATTAATCTGGAGCAAGTTAGCGATTTTGATTTGCGCCCTGCAAGGATTCAGATTGGTTTATGCTGTGTTGGTTTTGGAGCGTTGATGATACTTTTGTTGCTCCTTTACTTAAATACGTTGCATCCAGAACTCGGCACAATTGGACAAGTTCGGCAATATTGGTATGAATATGTTTGGTTTGTCAGCTTGGGTGTGACAGGGATGTTTGTTTTAGGTCGAGAAGCAATGCGCCCGATGCCAAAGCAACCAAAATTAAAGAAAAATAAATTCTTGTGAGTGTCTACTCTACTTGACTTTAAATAACAGCATAAATTGTAAATTTTCATAAAAAGGAGTCAGAAAACACGAGTCAGAATTCAGAAAACTCTACCCATAAAAGGATAGAGTTTTAATAAACAGGAATCAGGAGTCAGGAGCCAGAATTCAGAATGCTGACTCCTGTTTATGCTTTTGACTTTTAATTTTTAACTGGCGTATGACTACTACAGAAAAAGACCCGGAATTTGAAAATCTACTGGTTTATTTAAGACAAAGCCGGGGCTTTGATTTTGCAGGCTATAAGCGCTCGACCTTGATGCGTCGTGTACGTAGGCGAATGCAGTCATTTAACCTAGAGAGCTTCGGAGATTATTTAGACTATCTGCAAGTTTATCCAGAAGAATTCAATTATTTGTTCAACACAATTTTAATCAACGTTACCAGCTTTTTTAGGGATATCCCAGCTTGGGAATATCTCACAAACCAAGTATTACCGAACATAATTATCAATAAGAAAAATAATGATCAAATTCGCATTTGGAGTGCTGGTTGTGCTTCTGGTGAAGAAGCTTATACATTGGCGATGTTGATGGTGGAACTGTTGGGGCCAGACGAATTTCGCCAGCGAGTCAAAATCTACGCCACAGATGTCGATGAAGAAGCACTTAACCAAGCGCGACAAGCTGTGTATTCCATCAGAGATGTCTACACAATTCCAGTAGAGTTACGGCACAAATATTTTGAGGTTTGCGGAAGTAATTATGTCTTCCGTCAAGATTTGCGTCGCTCAGTAATTTTTGGTCGCCATGATCTGCTGCAAGATGCGCCTATTTCTCGTTTAGACCTGCTGGTGTGTCGCAACACACTTATGTATTTTAATTCTGAAACTCAAGGGCGGATTTTAGCGCGCTTTCATTTTGCCCTGAATGATATGGGTTATCTGTTTTTAGGAAAAGCAGAGATGTTGTTAATGCATTCTAATCTATTTACCCCGGTAGATTTGAAGAACCGAATATTTACTAAGTTATCTAGGGTAAGTACACGCGATCGCCTACTAGTTATGACTAACTCAGGAGATGAAGAATCTAGTTTACGTCTCTCACGTTACATTCGACTGCGAGAACTAGCTTTTGATTCAGCATCAATTGCTCAAATAATCGTTGACATTAATGGCATTCTAGTACTTGTCAATGAGCAGGCGCGGACTCTATTTGGTATATCACCTAGGGATTTAACTCGTCCTTTCCAAGATTTAGAAATTTCGTATCGACCAATAGAATTGCGATCGGTAATTGAGAGAGCATATAGCGAACGGCGTACCATCACTTTGACAAATGTCGAGCGCTATTTGTCTAATGCAGAAATGCAATATCTAGATGTACGGATTATACCTTTACAAGACACAGATAATAGTTTTCTGGGAGTTAGCATCGCCTTTCATGATGTCACTCGTTATATTCAACTCCAAGATGCTCTACAACGCTCCAGACAGGAATTAGAAACCACCAACGAAGAACTCCAATCTACCAATGAAGAATTAGAAACTACCAACGAAGAACTCCAGTCTACCAATGAAGAATTAGAAACTACCAACGAAGAACTCCAGTCTACCAATGAAGAATTGGAGACAATGAACGAAGAACTGCAATCTACCAATGAAGAATTAGAGACGATTAATCATGAACTTAGTCAACGTACTACCGAACTCAACCGCACCAATATTTTTCTAGTTTCCATCCTCAGAAGCCTCCAAGCCGGGGTAGCAGTAATTGATAAAAGCTTTAATATCTTGATTTGGAATTATATAGCAGAGGATACGTGGGGCTTACGGAGTGATGAAGTTGTCGGCAAATCTCTCTTTAGTTTAGACATTGGTTTACCAGTCGAGCAGTTGCGATCGCCCATTCGAGATTCTCTATCTCGTAAAAACCAGTTCCAAGAAATGATCCTCGATGCTACCAATCGTCGGGGTAGAAAAATCAAATGTTATCTAGCGATTACTCCCTTGAGTGGAACAGAAATAGAAGGAGCAGTTTTGATGATGGCAGATACTGATAGAGTCAATAGCATGATTTCCAGTCGAGAAATTGAAGAACGGCGACAGCAGCAGCAATAAAAATATGAGTATGAGTGTAAGGGCGAACAGCCGTACCCTACGGGAAGGCTCCGCCTACGCCCCTACGGTTTGTTGTATGTGTATCAAGTTTTTGGTGAATTGGTATGAGTATTCAACAATTGGTTAATTGTAATTTGCAATTTTGCTCTTAATTGTTGAGCCTGTTGATAACTAAATATACGTTTTTTGCCTGAGTTATTTTCTAAACATGGTTCTAAGGGCTGAATAAAATAACGTAGGCGAGTTTTCATTGCCCAAACTCCCATCGAGGGAAATAGAATTAAAATTAGCATTAAAGGCGAAAAAGGTAAGAACGGTAATTTGAAGAATCTTTGCCATCTTTTGAGATTGACAGTCCAAGGATGTAATGATTCATTACCGATGCAAACAACTGGGAGAATGGGAACTTGATAGCGATCGCTCAACTGTACAAAACTGACATCAAATTTTTCTAGTTGGTAGCGTCTTTTCCAGCCTTTCAAAGGGCCACGTAAACCTTCGGGTGCATAGAGGACTGTTTTACCTGCTTGCATCGCCGCTTCAAAATCACTTAACTCGGCGCGGATACCACCTACCACTTGTGACCATCCAGGGGGTAGCCACCAAATCATCCAAGCATGTTCAAACAATGATATCCCTGCTAGGGGCTGCACCACCCAACCCCGTGCTTGACTTAACAGATAAGCCAAGGTCACAAAGTCCCAAGGAAAACACATTCCCGCATGATTCATGGCTACAATCATCGGGCCTGTTTGGGGTAAATTCTCGACTTGTTGCAATTCCCCCCGAAAATAATATTTCACAATGGGAGCGAGGATTTCTTCTCGAAAAGCTTGTTGATAATCGAGATCAAATTCACTAAATTCTGTTTGTGGAGGACGACAACCAAGACGCAACCAGCGCGTCAGTAGCGCGAGATAAAATCCCCCAGGAATTAAAAATAATAGGTATTCCAGCCAATTCCAACCTTCGGGATTGTGATGATAATGTTGCCAGTGGCGGTTAAATATAATCAGCCAACCAGGAGGATAAAAAAGGCAAAACCAATCAAACCAGCTAAATTTATAGCCTGTAAATGATACTTCTTGTGGCTGAGAGCTAAAAAATTTATCGGAGATTTTATTAATCACAATAGCTGTGTTAATTACGCAGCACTTAACTTAAACCTACAGTATTTTAGCTTTACTGTTATGAAAATTCATATCCTACCTTAGAGGTAATTTGTAATTCTCACCTAGGTGTCAGAAAATAGGCAACTAAAAACATCGCTATCCGACAATTTAGCTCACTTTCAGAAGGCATAGGAATTAATTCTCCGTTCTCCAATTCATATAAAGTATCTGTACCGTCATCAAACTGAAGAAATTCCTCAAAGGTCATCTTTTTAGTGGCTGAAACTGTCATTGTTGTTTCTCCCATAGATCACTTGTATTTACTATTGTAATAATGCCTCCAATTTCTTCATCCCCTACTGAATCTCGATTCTTCATTCAGCCTCATACAACTTCTGAATATCACTACTCATAATCAAGTCAAGGTGACGCGTGATTTTGTCAATTTCCCAATTCCACCATTGAATGGTGAGTAGTTGGTTAATTTCAGCGTCGCTGAAGCGTTGCTTGAAAGGATGGGCTGGATTACCACCAGCGATTGTGTAGGGGGGGATATCTTTAACTACAACTGAACGGGCGGCAATGATTGCACCATCACCAATTTTCACTCCTGGCATAATCAGGGAATCATAGCCAATCCAAACATCGTTGCCAATAATGGTGTCACCTCTGCTTGGCAATTCCAGCATCTGATCCATTGCTTTTTCCCAACCATGTCCAAAATAGGGAAATGGGTAAGTGGAAATGCCATCTAGTTTATGGTTAGCACCATTCATGATGAATTTGACATTGGTAGCGATCGCACAAAATTTACCAATGATTAGGCGATCGCCACCATAATTGTATAGTACGTTTCTCTCAAAGTCTCCTGGATGATCTGGGTCGTCGTAATAGGAGTAATCACCAACTATGATATTGGGTGATTGCACACAGTTCTTGATGAAATAAACCCGTGGATGACCCTCCATTGGATGAAGGTTATCAGGATTTGGCCCGTATTTCTCTGTCATTTGTCAATGGTCAAGGATTAGCCCTTTCAAGGTGCATCAAAATTCTTGAAAATAAAGACCTGTATAACCTCTTGCCTCCGTATCTTCTGCGGTTAAATTAATTACTTTTTAACCGCAGAGAAGCAGAGTCAGCAGAGAGAAAAAAAGAAATTTCACGAGTCACCTTGAAAGGGCTAGTGTCAAGTATCAAGGGTGATTTTTCTGCCCTATGCCCAATACCATTTAATTACATATTCGCCAAATTTTAATAGTTTGATCCGAACTACCACTAGCAAATACTTTACCATTTACACTCAAAGCCACAGAATTGACTGCCCCAGAATGCCCTGTGAGGGTTTGTAGTAGTTCACCAGTAGGGATGTGCCAGATTTTGATGGTTTTGTCAGCACTACCACTCCAGAGAGTTTTGCCATCTGGACTGATGGCTATTGATTTTACCTCCTCTGCATGTCCAGTTAAGGTATGCAATAGTTTACCTGTAGACAAATGCCAGATTTTGATGGTTTTGTCAGCACTACCACTCCAGAGAGTTTTGCCATCTGGACTGATGACTATTGATTTTACCTCACCGTTGTGACCACTAAGGGTACGTAGTGGATCTCCAGTGTAGGGATTCCATAGCCTGATTTTGGTGTCAGCACTACCGCTAGCGAGGATTGTACCATCAGGGCTAATGGCAACAGCGTGAACTGCGGATGAATGCCAAAGGGTGGAAATGCGTTGGCATAGCCCGTCGCAGGCATCGCCTTTATGCAAATGCCATATTTTGATTTTATGGCTACCACTGGCGAGAATTTGCCCATCTGGGCTGATTACCACTGAGTTAACTGGTTTCTGGTGTCCTGAGAGGGTGTGGAGGAGTTTACCTGTTTTTAAATGCCAGACTTTGATGTTGCTTTTGGGGTGTTCATCGCTACCAACAGCCAGAAAATTACCATCGGGACTAACCGCCACTGATGACACTTGTCCTAAATTTCCTGTGAGGGTGCGGATAAGTTTACCAGTTTTGAGATGCCATAGCTTGATAGTTTTATCTGCACACCCACTGACTAAAGTCTCGCCATCAGGACTAATAGCTACAGATGTCACCTTGCTTGTATGCCCTTTAAAGGTGTAACTGACGGTAGCATAATCTAATGTACGTTTTTCTTTGAGAATAGCGATCGCTTGTAAAAGGTTCTCCGTATCCTGAATACTTTGACTATCACCCACGGCTGTAAAGTATGCTCTTAATTTGTTGACATATTCTTCATCTTCAATCTTCACAACCAATTGCATTGCCTCTAGGGGGTTACTCACCGCTTCTAGTGAGACTTGGCGCAGTTCCAGCCACGTATTAATTGAATAGTCTACCTGTGCCCTCGCCCAAGAGCGATCGCTTAAATAAGCTAAACTTTGGCCTAATTGCAATGCCATTTCTGGAATCCAGTATTGGCGATCGTTTTCTAAAGCTTGATAAACTTGTTTGTAACTAGTGGCTATTGCTTGCACTGATTGTAAATCTATCGCATCTTGAAACAAATTCGGTAGTAACTCTGGCAGCATCGGCGATACATCATGATGCACCAAATGATAGGCATCCACAACCCAGCCAGCAACCATACAGTGGCAAGCAATTAAAACCTGGCAGAGTTTTTCGATATCCTGATGGTTAATGTGATATTTTAAAGCCAAATTTCTAACGTCAATACCCTGACCTTGCCATTTTTCTACTTTTTCTAAAATCCCCAAATTAATTACATTATCTTGACTAATAGTGTTAATTTCATCTAAATTTTCTCCTAATTCCACCAGTTGATCTCTAACTTTCTTCCACTCCTTCGCACGGCTTTTTGCAGAGTCTTCTAAAATTTCTCTGTAAGGCAAACGTGAGATGGTTTTGTAATAATAATTTTCTTGCCCTAATCCCCAGTAACCAATGCGGAAATTGAGATAATCACCATCATGTTCTGACTCTAAAATTAAACTAGGCTCTGTTTTTAACATCCCAAATAGAGCCTTGATACTAGATTCACTATGAAAGCGCTTACTATCCCATGCTCCTGCTAAAAATTCTGTTGGTCTAATAGGGCAGTGGAGAGAGTAATTTTGGTTGAGGAATGCTCGTAAACCTTCAGCTAAAATTAGCTCAACTTCAGCAATTTCTTCATTTTGATCAACGAACTTGTCAAACTTGATTTGGGGAGGAGCCAGAAAAATTTTCAGTGGTGTACGTTTATTACCTGTGTGAGATTCTAATATTTGCGAAGGATACAATCTCAAAGGCCAGCTATCAAAAATTTTGTGAACTTCTGGTAATTTCAGAGATATTTCTCTCTCTTGCTTGACTTTTTCTAATAATGTTTGACGTTGGTAAACCGCTAATTGTTGTTGCAAGAGTTTTTCTTGCTCAAAACCTGCTAAATAGCTGTTTTTTGAGGTTAAAGTATTGGTAAGTCCGGCAAAATCTTGAATTACTTCGGGAATAGCGTATTTAGTTGTAGTTAATCCTGCTGACTGCGTTTTTTGAATTAGAGATGCAATCATGGGTGCAAATTCTATCGCCAGTTGGATGAGTAATCTTATTCCTGGCTCCATAAGGAGATTCCTGTTAAATAGATAACATTAAGATTGCTGGTAATTTTGCTAGATAATAGTTTTGTTCTTTGCCTACTGCTTTTATCCATTAATAAAATTACCAGACACTGCCCATACTACTACTCAAAGACATATTTTTCCCAAGAAAATAAATATTTTCTTAGAGGTTGTTTGAAAAGTGGTTGGCTGTGATTTTAAGCACCTTAAAAAGGGAGGGAATTTCTTAAAATACCCCTTTTTAAGGGGTATTTAGGGGGATCTGAAACATTTTGCTACCAACGAGAGGACTTTTAAAACATCCTCTTAGCGATCGCTCAGGAACTTGATAAAGTAATTAATGCTTTCCGAAGCCCGTCTGAAATTATTTAACTAAAAAGCGCAATCACATCTACGCAACAAATGTACACTGCATTGGCTGCTGAAACCCTTGTCAATCAAGCTTTTGAGCAAGTAAGTTCAAAATTAAAAAAACATTTTGTTGAGATGCTGTCAATTATCTCAAACTCAGCGCTAGAGAACTTTGACAGTCCGCACTCTCAAAATCTGCTCTGATTAAGAAACTGGCGCAGGTTTTGACCAAACATAAGGTTGAAAAGCCTTATCTAAAGGAGTTTTAGCAATGTGGTTAGTGTAGTTGTGGATAATTTTTACAGCAATTCCTAAAATAACTTCCAAAACCTGCTGCTTCGTGTAACCTGCTGCTAGGAACTCTTCAATTTCTGGCTCACTCACCCAACCTCGCGCCTCAATCATCTGCTTAGTAAACAGCCGCAACGCCTGTAACTTCTGATCTGCTAAGGGTTGCCCGTGACGCAGAGCCTCAATGTCTTCCTGAGTCATCCCAATCATTTTTGCTAAACCTGAATGAGCTGCCATGCAGTAGCGACAGTCATGTTCGTAATTAGCAGTCAGATAGATGACCTGTTGTTCGATAGGCGTAAAACTGGTTGTTTCAAATAAATCCCACAATGCCATGCCTCCCTTCAAGGCGGCGGGAGCTTCCGCAAGAATTCCCTCTAGATTTGGAATCAAACCAAATGTCTCCTTGGCATGGAGCAGAGCTTCCTTCGAGGCTTCTTTTGCAGTTTCAATGGTATAGATCGTAAAATCCATTGCTTTACTCCTCTTAATGACCTTCCAAGTAGACAACATTGTCTACTGAGAATAGGTGCTATTATATCTCTATGGAGACAGAGTTGTCTACATAAATGTATGACTACTAAATCAAGTGCTGCACGTCAACAAATTCTAGAAACTGCTTCTCTCCTGTTTTATCAGAAGGGAATTCAACACGTAGGAATAAATGAAGTCATTGCCGCGTCTGGTGTAGCAAAAAGAACTCTTTACCGATGGTTTTCTTCCAAAGACCAACTAATTGAAGAAGTGATGAAATATCGCGCTGTTCAATGGTTACGTTGGTTTGAAAATGCAGTTGCAGATCAAGGTAACACTCCTAAAGAGCGGTTACTGGCAACCTTTGATGTTCTCCAGGATTGGTACGCGCTGCCTGACTTTCGGGGTTGTCCATTTATCAATGCGGTCTTAGAAATTGCTGATGCTTCTCATCCAGCTCATCAAGTCTCAGTTCAGTTGAGAGAATCTATCCGCACTTATATCATGCAGCTAGCAGAGCAAGCAGGTGTGCGCGACCCGGAATCGTTTTCACAGCAGTATTTGCTTTTAATTGGGGGAGCTAGTTTAATGGCAACGATTGAGGGCAATCCCATTGGAGCGCAATATGCCAGAAATGCTTTGTCTGTATTGATTGATGCTAGTGGTACTTAGACACAAAATCTAGAAAAATACTTTCACACTCAATATTTTTCCTCAATCGCTCATGCAAGTAGGGAATTTTCAAGGATGCGATTGCCCCTCCAGGTGCGCGGAAGCGCAAGTGCTCTATTTTAGTCTAAAGTCCAGTTAGTGGCGCTAAAACATGTTTAGTCAAGTTTAGATATGATATGGCAAGTTAAATTATTTGCAAGCTAGCTTAGAAAAACACAGATCCCCGATTTTTTTTAATTAGGGATCTGCAAAATTGTCTATGAAATTTTAATATTTAAAACCAGGTTTTTGCCCATAAGAAAGCCTGATTTTTTGATTTCAATTCAAAAACTCCAGTTTCTGACGTTAGAATTTAATGCCCAATTGCCCATTAAATCCGCGAACAGAATTATAACCAGCACCTACAACAATGTTCCTAGTAGCACCTACCTGCACACCACCAGAAAATGCTACACCTTTATCTTCTGAATAGTATCCCAATCCTACATAAGGTGAAATAACTGGCAAGCTGAGAAACTTGAGAACATCTAATCCCGCAGAACCTTGAGGTCCGCTTCCTACTTCAATTCCTAAATCAAAAGCCTTTGCACCTACCGCGTAGGTTACTTCACCATCCTTACCACCAACCGAAACCCAAGGTTGAGGGATGATTTGGGCTGATGCTTGCTGGGGTGTGAATAAAGTTAATAAACTTAATGATGTAACTAATGTTTGGGCAATAATTGCTATCTTCATATTTCACTCCTAGGCAGCTATGTATGGATTTATTGCATAACAAAAATTGTGACGCAGTCTACATCAATTAAGTGCCCCGAATGGTGTGTTACACTTTGCGATCGCATACCCTAGACATACAGTTGTTAAAGCAAGCAAGATAGCTTTTCTTCATTTAACGGTACAAACTTGTGCTTTTCGTAAAATTTTCTAGCTTTACTATTTTGTAGATGAACACTCGTATCAATGCGGGGAATGTTTAATCGGCGTAGTTCTGCCTTTAAGGAAGTAATCATTGTGGAACCAACTCCTTGATTTTGCCAAGGGGTAGCAACAAAAACATCATCAAGTTTGGCGACAATTGACCCGATGGAAGTAGAAATTCCAAAGCAAATGATGCATACACCAACAGGTTGGTTTTCATAACCAGCTATCCAGACAAATCCTAATTCTGGATGCTGTAAAAACAGTTCTAAAGCTTTTTCTATCGCCAGACTTCCACCATCACCATAAGCACTGCTGCTATCCAAATAATACTCATCTTCACTCAAGAATTGATTAATTAAGTGGAAGGCATCATTTCGGGATTCTTGAGTCATTCTGCGACATTCAATCATCATGTTGTTTGTTAAGGGTTAAAGGTTAAGGGTCAAGAGTCAAGAGTCAAGAATCAAGGGTATTTTTCCCGTTCCCAATGACGCCAGTTTGCTTAAGTCGGGAAACCCGCCCACGCAACTGGCTCCCCAATGCCCCATGCCCAATGAATTAAAATTGACGTGACCAGTTGTTGGGCCAGCGTTCAATTACTACCTTAGTTTGGGTAAAAAACTCGACTGCGTGATTACTTTGACCGTGCAAATCGCCAAAAAAGCTTTCTTTCCAGCCACTAAAAGGGAAAAAAGCCATCGGTGCAGCAACGCCTATATTAATACCGATATTACCAGCCTCTGCTTCGTAGCGGAACTTACGAGCAGCTGCGCCACTGCTAGTAAATAGACATGCCATGTTACCATATTGACCGCTATTCACCAAGGCGATCGCATCATCAATACTATCTAAATGTATTAAACTCAACACTGGGCCGAAAATTTCTGTACGGGCGATTTCACTGGCTGGGTCAACATTTTGCAGAATTGTTGGGCTGATAAAATTACCCTGTGGATATCCTGTAATATTTGGCTGTCTTCCGTCTACCAAAAGCTTTGCACCTGATTCAGCCCCTTTGGCAATTAATCCCTCAATCCGTGTTTTACTGCGAATATCAATCACTGGGCCCATTTCCACACCCTTATTTAAACCATTACCCACCACACGCTTTTTAGCAGTTTCGGCTATGGCTGCTGTAAAAGTTTGACGCGCTTCCCCGATGGTGACTGCTATGGATGCAGCTAGACAACGTTGTCCAGCACAGCCAAAAGCACTATCAGCCGTAATGCGGGTAGTCATTTCCATGTCTGCATCAGGCAAGATGATGATGGGATTTTTTGCACCACCTTGGCATTGCACCCGTTTCCCATTGGCTGCGGCTCGACTATATATATATTTAGCTACTGGTGTGGAACCAACAAAGCTAATCGCCCGAATTTGGGGATGATCTAAAATTACATCTACAACTTCCTTGGCACCGTTAACTAAATTGATGACTCCTGGTGGTAATCCGGTTTTTTGTAACAATTGGAAGATTTTTTGCATTGTCAAGGGCACTTTTTCTGATGGCTTGACAATGTAAGTATTGCCGGTAGCGATCGCATAGGGCAAGAACCAGAAGGGAATCATCCCCGGAAAGTTGAACGGACAAATCACCGCCGCCACTCCTAAAGGTTGGCGAATCATCATCTCATCAATACCCCTCGCAATATCTTCCAGGTTTGTTCCCTGCATCATCATGGGAATCCCACAAGCTACTTCCACATTTTCAATCGCGCGACGCATCTCCCCTTTAGACTCAGCCAAAGTCTTACCGCATTCTAGGGTGATGGTGCGGGCTAAATCATCGTGATGTTCTTCCAGCAGGTTTTTGAGTTTAAATAAATACTGCACTCTCTCCGTCGAGGGGGTACGCCGCCATGTCACAAAAGCTGCTACGGCGGCTGCAACTGCTTGATTGACCTCAGATGCTGATGATAACGGGACTTGAGCAAGTTTTTCTGCTGTGGCTGGGTTGATGACTTCTAAGTATTCTGTAGTGCTAGATGTACACCACTGACCGTTGATGTAATTGGGTAAGGTGGGGATGATGTTCATGGAGCCAAGATGCAGGAATATGAATACATGCGATCGCTAAACAATAAATTACCCAATAATTGTAGTGGCATGGACAGTCTGCCTAAACTGATTCGGCAAAAGCAGTACCAAACCGATAGCCTTTGCCATAAACAGTGTGAATTAGGGTAGTTTCTGCACCAACTTCGATTTTTCGCCGCAACAAACGAATTAAAGCTGCAATGACGTTACTACTGGGTTGTTCCTCATCTGCCCACAGATGTTGCATAATCTGGGCATGAGTCAATACCTGTCCGGTGTGTTCCATAAAGTATTGCAGCAACTGACTTTCTTTTTGCGACAGTTCAATCACCCGTCCTTGACGATAGGCGATTTGGTTTTCTGAATCTAGTTCTAAATCAGCGACAGTCAGGCGTCCTGTAGAGGCGCTGTGAAACTCCACACCAGAACGCCGTAACAAGGCGCGGACTCTCGCTAATAACTCCCGCAATTCAAAGGGTTTAACTAAATAATCATCCGCACCAGCATCTAAACCTTGGACTCGGTCATCTAGAGTATCTTTAGCCGTGAGAAACAGCACGGGAGTAGTTTTACCTTGACGGCGTAATTCTTGACAAATTTCCAAACCTGTTTTTCCTGGCAGCATCCAATCTAAAATCAATAAGTCATAACTCCCTGTGTTTGCTAGGTTGCTACCACTAGTCCCTTCGTAAGCAGCATCTACACTGTAACCTTCACGGCCTAACACACGACTCAAGGGATCAGTTAATTCAACTTCGTCATCAACCAATAAAATTCTCATAGCGAACACCCCTAGAGCTTATTGCCTTGTGTTGAACAGCCACAAATAGAGATATTCTCAATAATGAACCGCCTAAGATACCAAAAACAAGAATGTTGACTGTTGCATTGCCAAAAGGGGAACTACTCAAAAATAGCATCCGTTTGCTGCAATCTGTAGGACTAGATTTTAGTGCTTTTTTAGATGCAGGAAACCGCCAACTGCAAATCACTGATGCTAGTGGACAAGCAAAAGGACTGTTGGTGCGGGGACAGGATGTGCCTGTTTATGTGGAATATGGTCAGGCACAATTGGGTATTATTGGTTACGATGTGCTCAGAGAAAAGCAGCCGCAAGTCGCCCAGCTAGTCGATTTACACTTTGGTCAGTGTCGGATGTCTGTGGCGGTAAAAGCATCTAGTATTTACAAATCGCCTGTAGATTTACCGCCTAATGGTCGTGTTGCTTCTAAGTATGTCAATTGTGCCCGTGAATATTTCCAAAATCTAGATCTACAGGTGGAAATTGTGCCGTTGTATGGTTCAGTGGAACTAGGCCCCATTACTGGGATGTCAGAAGCGATCGTAGATTTAGTTTCTACGGGGCGGACATTGCAAGAAAATGGTTTGATTGAAATTGACATATTATACCACAGTACGGCACGATTGATTGCCCATCCCTTGAGTTATCGCCTCAACACAGGTAATTTGCATCAACGGGTAGAAGATGTGCGATCGCACATTTTATCTGCGGTCTAATCTAGAATAATGTCTAAACTCTCGGCTGTGTATTCGCCCAAACAGCAGATAGCACATCTAAATCTACCTTTTGACCTTCACCAGCGTCAGTATTTTGAAACAGCACTGTAAACGCACCAGCACCTAATCTATTCTGAGGGAAGAGCCGATAACAGGGAATCTTCGTTAAATGCGATCGATATTCCTGTAAGTGACTAATCGCCACTGGTTGAAACTGAGGAAAGCGTGCCAAAAACCACTCACAAACCTGCTCATTTTCTTCTGGTGAATAGGTGCAGGTCATATAAGCAAGATAGCCTTGTGATGCTACAAGTTGAGCAGAATTAGCAATAATCCGTTTTTGCCTGTTAGCACACTTATTAATGTTAGTCGGGTGAAAACATCCTTCGGCTTTCTCACCTTTAGCTAGTAAAGATTGTCCAGTACAAGGAGCATCTACGATTACTAAATTACTAGATAATGGTATTATGTCAGTAAAAATACTAGAATCTCTATTAACTACAACACAGGGTTGAATTTGGCAACGTTTTAAATTAGAAATCAACATCCCTAAACGTTTACCAATTACTTCATTACTGATAAGTAAATCCGGCTGCATAGCTCTCCAGGCAAAGATGCTCTTACCTCCTGGAGCAGCACACATATCAAAAACCACCTTAACTGGTTGAGGAATAGTTAACAAAGTAGACGCCGCAAAGACAGAAGAAAAATCTAAACAATAATAATATCCCTGTTCATGTAAAGGATTTTTACCTGGTTTTTCTCCTAGGTATAAACGATCAATAAAATGGGGTTGCCAAGCTGTTGGTGATTCCACCGGAAATGGTAGAATATCCGACTTTTCATGACACCAAAGAACGCAGGGTAAGAAAGGTTGGGGATGAATTAATGCCTCAACAAATTTTTCTTGGTGATCAGTATTTTCAAATAAACGCCGTGAGAGTTTTAATAATAGATTTGAAGGTTTATCCATGTGGTGGTGAAAGTGTTACATAAGAACAATACTATGAAGACGCTTGACTCCATACTGAAAATATAATGACCGCTATTCTAATTGCGATCGCAAAGTGCATCCGGCGTGAGTAACCACGTTGGAGCATCGCTATACCCTCACTGGAGATGGTGATGATCTTAGATAATTTTCAGAGGAAAATACGCCAAGAAGCCAAACTTTGGCGAGATGAAGGCATAATTAGTTCATCGCAGTACCAACAACTAGCAGACCGTTATCAATTTAATAACCTAGAATCTGCCGCCCGTGAAGAGTCTGGAATGATGGTAATTGCGATCGGTGGTGTTCTGTTAGTTTTAGGTATAACTACCTTTGTCGCTGCCAACTGGCTGCAATGGTCACGAGATGTCAAGTTTATCTTGATCATGAGCTTGTTTCTATCTACCACTATCGTCGGTTTTTTCACCTGGAGAGACCCTGCACTGCGTAAAGCGGAAGGTAAGAAACCACAAAAAAGCAAACGCCAGCTAGGAGAAGCATTACTGTTTTTAGGCGCTTTGATTTTAGGCGCAAATATACTGCTGATGGCGCAAGTCTTTAATATTAGCGGTTCTAGTACAGAACTATTTTTGGCTTGGGGATTCGGCGTTTTGGTGATGGCTTACGGCCTGTCCTTAACTTCCTTGGGAATTTTAGCCATTGTTCTGATTCAAATTGGCTATTGGACTGGCTTAGGAGACTGGTGGTTCACCTCTAATGAATGGAATTGGGCAAGGTTAGCAGTACGACACATGCCTTTGATTTCATGGTTGCTGTTTATCCCCCTAAGCTATTTTTGTCGCTCCCGGTTGATTTTTGGCCTAGCAGCTTTCAGCTTTGCTTCATCCTTGCAATTCAACCTCAACCCTCTGCAACTGCTGACTTATTCTGATATCGCACCTTGGGTAGCATCTTTTGCCTTTGCACTACCACCTGCATTGTTGTGGAGTTACGATGACCTGCTATATCCCACAATTAATTACAGGCTGTTTAAACCCCTAGCCCGCAATTTAGCACTGATATGTTTCGGTGCTGTCTTTTATATCCTGTCGTTTCGTTGGCAATGGCAATATCCAGATAGTGGTTTCTTCCCGCCAACAACTAACACCAATATCCTCAGAACCCTACCCATAATTGATGTGGGGATTCTCAGTGGCTTGGCAGTGTTGCAATGGTCGAATCTACAGCGTTACAAAAATAGCTCTCCTCGTAAAGAAGTAGTTTTCAAGACTGCTTTGATTGTCGGCTTTATTGTGATCACTGCTTTAGTACCTTTTTGGCATCAAGCGGTGGCGCGCATTGGCTCTCTGGGGATTTTCGTGTTCAATATACTTTTGGCGACTTTATCCTGGGGACTCATCCAAGAAGGAATGAAATTAAACGACAGACGCACTTTTTGGGGCGGGATGCTGTTGTTCACTCTCCAAATTATCAGTCGGGTATTGGAGTACGATACTGATTTGCTATTCAGGGCGTTGGTTTTTGCTACCTGCGGTACTTCTTTGATTAGTGCTGGACTTTGGTTTGAACGTCGCCAGACTAGTAGTTCTGGTTCTTCATCTAAGGAAAAGAGATAATTCTTGACTTTTGATAGATGATATCAAGCCTAATTAATTTGTTATCATCGTATTCTCTGTAGAATCCTATAATTTTTTCATCAAGTTTCGTAGTTAGGACTTTAGTCCTTATTTTCAGCACCGAAGTGCTCACTACGCATTAATCTCTGCGTCAGTCCTAAATCCTCCACTTTCGACTTTGCCCATTCTTGCTGCTTTTTAGGACTACGCCCATGAAAAGTAATTCCTCTGAATCGAATAGGTCCAGTGAATCAAGTAGATCCAGTGAATCGAGTAGATCCAACAAATCTGGTAAATCCTTATCTCCCGAAGCAGAATTTTCAGAAAAGTTGACGTTTCGGGATTATTTGATTGCTACTGAACAGAAAGCGAATCAGCCTCTGCCTCTGTGGCGACTCATAGTTCCTCTGGTGATCCAGGCAGGGATTATCATGGCGGTGCCTACTCAAGCTTTGTACACAGATGTTGCAGGTAAAACAGTGATCTTGCAAAGTGTAGTCAATGCCAATGATGTGCTTCGCAGTGACTCACTCGAATTGAATTATAACATATCGCGTGTGGCAACCTTGAGAAGACTGCCTGGCTGGGAGGAGTTATTGAGGCAAAATCGCGGACGGAATAGACAATTAGCCCAAGGCACCAATTTGTATGTAATTTTGCAGGAGCAACAATCTTTCAATCGTGGTGTGCCTAGGGCTTGGAGGCTGGTGCGGGTGAGTGGTAGGCGTCCCACCAACCTGCCAAATAATCAGGTAGCCCTCAAAGGTGTGTATCGAGATGGCATTGTTAACTATGGTGTGGAGACATATTACATCTCAGATGACCAACGGGAGCGGATTAGTAATGATCTTGCCCGGTCTTTTGAAAGTCGTAATGGACAACGTCAGCCAGTAACGGTGAAAGTCAAAGTTGACCCCCAAGGTAATGCTGTACCGATTAGTTTATGGGTACGCGATCGCAATTATCAATTTTAGGGCATGGGGAAAGGAGTAGAGACACTGCAACGTCTCTACTCAATTTTGAGGTTAAAGGGTAAGCGAGCGTATATTCCTTGCGGATCGTTCATCTTTTGCAGCATCGTCATTTCCTGTTGTAGTTTCTGGAACTCGGTTAACAGGGGATGGGATGGTGGGATTGGGGACTTTTCAATCCCTAATGCAGTTTGCACTTCTTCTGTCGCCCGCCCAAACAAGCGTTCTTCAAAACTGGTAACTTGGGGAAACTCTTGTAATTGCCAGTCTTTACCCAGCTTTGCTTGTTTGGCAGCATATTCAATGGCAGTATTCAGACCACCGATTTCATCAACTAAACCAATCTGTTTAGCTGCGACACCAGACCAAACCCGTCCTTGGGCAATCTCTGCTACCTTTGCTGCTGGTAATTTCCTGCCTTCGGCAACTTTATTGAGAAATAAATTATAAATCCGGTTGACACTGCGCTGGTAAATTGCTAGCTCTTCTGGTGATTTGGGTCGAGAAACGGTTTGAGTGTCAGCATAACGTCCTGTTTTGACAGTATCCCAAGTAATACCATTGTCGTTAGCTAGCTTTTGTCCATTGAATAACACCCCAAATACACCAATGGAACCTGTAATAGTATTTGGTTCGGCAAAAATGCGGTTAGAGTCGCTGGCTATCCAGTAACCACCAGAAGCGGCGATATCACCCATCGATACGACAACGGGTTTCACCTCACGGGTGAGGCGTACCTCTCGCTGCATAATCTCGGAGGCAATAGCGCTACCACCGGGACTGTTAATTCTCAGAATTACTGCTTTAACATCATTATCTTGACGCAGTTTGTTAAAGATTTTAGCAAAGCGATCGCCGCCAATTTCCCCATCTTCACCTTTACCATCCACAATGTCGCCTTCAGCGTAAACTACTGCTATTTTGTTTTTGGATGTGCGTTCTGCACCAAAGGATTTACCGGAAACTTGGGCGTATTTACTTAAGTTGATTTGGCGAAATGTTTTCTCGTCTTTGTCACTAGCAGTTAATTTTTTCAAGTCAGCGATGACTTCATCACTATATGCTACTTGATCTACTAAACCACTAGCCTTAGCTTCTTGTGCTTCTAGTAATGCTTGATTATCTGCGATCGCTTGCAATTTTTGGGAATTTATTTTCCGACTTGCTGCTACAGTAGTACGCCATTCTCCCCAGACATCATCTAATAATTTCTGAGTTTGTTGGCGGTTCTCTGGACTCAATTTGGTCAAAATAAAAGGTTCAATTGCTCCCTTGAATTTGCCCACTCGCACAATTTGCACACCGACACCGTACTTTTGTAACGCACCTGCGAGGAACATTGGTTGTGAACTTAAACCGTTGACTTCCAATGCACCCAAAGGGTTCAACACAACGGTGTCTGCTACCGAAGTCAGGTAATATTCCCGCTCCTGCAAGTCTACCCCATAGGCTGTAATCTTCTTGCCAGCAGCGCGGAATTTTTCCAGGGCTTGCCGAATTTCTTTGAGGGAGGCAAAACCTACGCTGTTGGAGCCTTTGCTGTTTGTCCCATCTAAATATATACCGATAATGCGCTGATCAAGTCGAGCTTTGTCTATGGTATCTAGAACACTGCGGAGTGTCATTCTGTTCTCATCGACACCTGATAGCGCTTTGCGTAGCACTGTGCCAGAACTGGGTTCGCCATCAGTGATATTCATAGATAGGTCAAACACCACTACTGACTTATCTTTGACTTCCGGGCTGCTATCTTTAGAAGTAGCAGCTACTATCAGCAGCAAGAGCAGTCCAGTGGTGCCGACACCACAGAAAATAATTAGTCCTAGTAAACTGCCAATTAAGCTGGCAAAAGTTTGTTTTAGAAAGTTACGCATTTTTAGTTATTAGTCAAAAGTCAACATAGATTTGTAATTTCCTGGGGGTTTGCCACTTGGTACTAGCCAGAAAACCCCCAACAATAAACATATTTGCGCCGATTTACTTATTGTATGCGCTGTAAACTGGGAGAATGCTTTAACTGTTCCAAGGTAGCATTCCCAGTACAAAATAACACTGTAGTCAGTTCCGCAATTAGCACATCAGCTAAATCTATCACTGCGGCTTCTGATACTGCTGCCGCTTGTAAGAAAGGCATTGCCAAGCCAGCAAGGTCTGCCCCCAAGGCGATCGCTACAGCTGCATCTAACCCATGACGCAACCCTCCTGATGCAATTAATGGTACATCAGGAGCGATCGCTCTAATACTTGTAATACACTCTGCTGTCGGCAAACCCCAATCAGCAAACGTTCTGCCCAAACGACGCTGCAAAGCATTTTCTGCCCGTTCACTTTCTACCTTAGCCCAGGAAGTACCACCAGCACCCGCCACATCAATTGCTGCTACCCCCGCAGCAATGAGCTTTCCTGCCATAACTGCTGAAATCCCATTGCCCACTTCCTTGGCAATCACGGGTATCGATAATTTATTACATACCAAAGCTATTTTGTCAAGCAAGCTCCGAAAATTAGTGTCACCTTTAGTTTGAATACATTCTTGTAACGGGTTGATGTGCAAAATCAAGGCATCAGCTTCCAGGATATCCACCACCCGCAAACACTCATCCAAACCATATTTATAATTAAGTTGTACAGCCCCCAAGTTAGCAAACAGCAGCGCATCAGGTGCATACTTGCGGACAGCAAAAGTATCAGCCACCTGGGGTTTTTCCACTGCGACTCGCTGAGAACCAACACCCATAGCTATTTTATATTTTTGGGCAACCTGCGCTAACCGTTGGTTAATGATTCCCGCTTGTTCCGTTCCCCCAGTCATCGAAGAGATTAACAGAGGTGCGTTCAGATGTTTCCCCAAGAAAGTCGTACTGAGATTAATCTCATCACGGTCTAATTCTGGTAAGCAAGCATGAATAAAACGGTAGCGTTCCAGCCCACTAGTAATTTGATGAGACTGAACATCTTCTTCTAGACAAATACGGATGTGATCCGCTTTGCGTGACTGAGTTTCTACTGAGATGCTGTTAGGGGCGTTCACAGGTAGTTTTGGTTAAAGGTGTTGTCATCATTATTGTTACAGGGAATGGGAAATAGGGTATGGGGATTTCGAGATCCCCGCAGAGGCTAAATCTTGACAAATAACAAATGACAAATAACCAATAACAAAATCCTGCATAATACTTGTACTTAGCTCTGTTATCTAAGAGATACGTGTGCAATCTCAATTTATCCAAGGATTACACAGTGCTGCAATACACCGAACATCCCTGCTTTGTCTGTAAGAAGGTGATTCAATACCGCATGGAGGTAGAAGTCACTAGTAGTGGAACTAATAAAATTTTTTGGCAGCCAATTGACTCGACACCATTCCAACCAGAGATTACCAGATGCCCAAGATGTCGTGCTCAGGTGTCTAGATTATTTGGCTATTCATTCAAAGCTAGCTAGTAAATATTGAACTAGTTAGAAATACATAGCCATTTTGGCTACTTTATTGAGGAATAGTTAGGTATTATTTGATCACCCTTAGCTCTATTGATTTATCTCCAGTGCCGCTCCTAGTGGTTCCTGGAGATTCTTTTTAGGTAAATGTTGCAGGGTGAAGAGTGCGTAGAAGCTTAGTGGTGAGCTACAAAAGGGTTTTTTATTGTGAGGATTAATAGCGATCGCTACCTTTATGATCACAGTATCTATCCTAGGTAAGATAGTCACTCACAACTTGAGGTGGTGGTTTGAGAGATCCAGGATAAGTACCATAGTTTAAGAGCATTTCAGGATTCGCCGTTGTTGGGTAGCTCAGGTTGCCTCAGCTAAACTCTCCTGGGCAAAGCAAAACTAGCAAAGACCGTTATGAAAGCAGATGAACTCCGGAAAAAATATGCCGCAGGCATCAGAGATTTTACAGATGTAAACTTGAGTGAGGCAGATTTAACAGGATCTGACCTCAGAGGGGCAATTTTAGACGGAGCTATCTTGGATGGAGCTAATCTGAGTCATGCCAATTTGACGCAAACCAGTTTGATGAATGCTGACTTAAATGGTGCAAATTTAAGTGATGCTGATTTTACTGGTAGTAATTTAGCCGGAGCTATCTTGGATGGAGCTATTTTAGACAGAGCTATTTTGGATGGAGTGAATTTGAGTCAGGCTGATTTAACTGTTGCGAAGATGATCGAAACTAATCTGAGTGCAGCTGAGTTGCAAGAGGCCAGTTTAAAAGGTGCAAATCTAGATGGAGCTGATTTGAGTGGATCTGATTTAACAGTAGCTGACCTCACTCAGGCAAACCTGACTCAAGCAGACTTGAACGACGCTAATTTGAACGGAGCTAATTTGGATGGGGCTAATCTCGAAGGAACAATTTTAGATGAGAGTATGATACCTAGAGCAGATACAGATTAATTAGCAAGAGTTTTCGCCTCAGAATGAATGGTTTCTTTTGTAGTTTGGGAAACAAGAAAAAGAGGAAAGATTTAAATTCAAACCTTTCCCCTTGTTGTTTGAGTCCTCGTCCTGACAAAAAAATCGCAATTTTGACAATTCTGAAGTTAGCGTCCGAGATAGCGACTAGTTAATTGGATGGCGTCAGCAATATCGACATCGCCATCACCATCTGCATCAAGAAAGGAATTCAAGACTGAATTATCTCCGCCTTGAGGATTTTGGGCATTAGCACCGGATTTTAAGAAGTTCAGCACTACAGGCACTACTAGAGGTAGTATTTGCTGAATTATCCCTGCATCTAAACCAGTACGCTGGGCAGCAGACTCAGCTACCTGCTGTTGGGCTTGAGGAGAGAATACTGAATTAACTGCTTGGGGGTTAGGGGAAGTACCAGCAAATTGATTCACCAAGGTTTGTACTGCTGCATTACCTTCTGTGGCTTGCTTTTGTTGTAGAGAAGAACGCACCTGACTACCTACAACTGACAAAACTGATTGGATGGTAGAGGAATCTGCACCAGTACTCTGACTCAACTGATTAACTGTGTTGACGATACTTCCCAGTTGACCTAAACTGGCTTGCTGATTGGGATTAGCGACGGCGCTAATAATTTGATCAAAAAGTCCCATGATTTTGTTTGATTCTGGCTTGGTTCATTTCTCAGACTGAACTAAAAGGTAGCCATATTGCAAGTCTCTCAAGACACAAACAAGGTGGGACTGGGGGTTGATACCAATTCATGATTTTTAAACTTAGGGATAACTATACTCATTTTGCAATTGCAGAAATGACTATAGTAAATTTTTTACCAACTATTAATTATGAAATTGAGCCTTTTTTACCGACACCACCTTTCCCTTTAATCTTTAGCAATCACAATATCATTGGACTTAATTACTGCATAAGCTTCTGTACCCTCGATTATTTCTAACTCGTCTGCTGAGTTTGTAGTAATAATTGAAGTTAACTCAATTTCATGAACAACCCGCAATGTGACTTGAGTGCTAACTTCTCCTCTGATGACTTGTTTCACAATCCCTTTGAGAACATTGCGAGAGCTGACTTTGAGCGATCGCTTAGGGGGAGTAGTTTCTACTTCCAGAGATTCAGCATTTTTCTGTGCTCTGGATTTGGTTGGTATTGGTGGTGGAGACGATACAGTGTGTCCATCAAGACCACGTACCAGTTCTCGAAGAATTTCTGTCTTTGTGCGTTGAGAGTGTTGACAGAACTCCTCTAAAATTTTCCGTTCTTCTTCAGATGTTTGAAATGTAACCCAACCTTGTTCTTTTCTCGGCATAATATTACCAATTTTGTTGGTGATTTTGAAGAATTTTGGTAGAATTCTACCAACCGTTGATTCTATGCAAAAAATTTACTTAGGGCGTTCTTGGCATGAAAAAAAGACGATTTTTCAGCCTCATGGTCATAGCAGTTACTAGCTTGACACTGGCAATCGGCTTGTCGTTGAGCACTCCACCCCCTGTAGTAGCTCAGTCAAACACGAAGTTGCTCGTGTCTGCGGCCGCCAGCTTAAAAGATGTAATGGCAGCAATCAAAACGGTTTACCAACAAAGTAAGCCTAATATTTATATTAGCTATAACTTTGGTGCATCGGGTGCTTTATAGCAACAAATTGAGCAGGGTGCGCCAGTTGATATTTTTGCTTCTGCACAGAGAATCAAGAGTCGGAGATTTCAAAACATCAAAGTTCATCCCCTGATTCAGCAACGCCAATACCAGACATTACCCTCAATTCTCATAAAGCCATGCCACTGGATTTATCACCTCTTTGGATATCTCTCAAAACTTCGCTATTTGCCACATTTATCACCTTCTTTTTAGGTATTGTTGCTGCCTACTGGATGTTGGAGTATCGAGGTAAAGGCAAATCATTGATTGAAGGTATTTTCATTGCACCCCTGATTTTGCCTCCGACAGTTGTCGGTTTTTTATTGCTGCTATTTTTTGGTAAAAATGGCCCAGTAGGAAAATTAATGGCGCCAACAGGTTGGAGTGTTGTTTTTACTTGGTATGGTGCAGCGATCGCAGCAACAGTGGTTTCTTTCCCGTTAATGTATAAAACTGCACTAGGAGCGTTCGCCCAAGTTGAGCAAAATCTCTTGCGAGTGGCCAGAACCCTTGGTGCCAAAGAATCTACAATTTTTTGGCGGATCAGTTTACCGTTAGCCTTCCCTGGCATTGTTGCTGCCACAATGCTGGCTTTTGCTCGTGCCTTGGGGGAATTCGGTGCCACCTTAATGTTAGCGGGCAATATTCCCGGACAAACCCAAACAATTCCGATGGCGATTTACTTTGCCGTGGAAGCTGGAGCGATGGATGAAGCTTGGTTTTGGTCGCTGGCCATTATGATAGTTTCTTTATCGGGAATTATTACGGTCAATTTCTGGCAGGAGTTGAGAGGGAAGAGGGGACAAGGAAAGTCTCCTGCTGGGAGAATTTCCCTGCGGGAGGAGGGACAAAAGAGAAATTTCTCGGCATCTGCTCAAGAAGTAGGACTATTTGTGGATATTGAAAAACGGCTGCCAAGTTTTCATCTCCAGGTGTCTTTCAATACGAATGAACAACCTTTGGGATTGTTGGGAGGTTCTGGTGCAGGTAAGAGTATGATTCTGCGTTGTATTGCCGGGATCGAGACACCAACCAGAGGGCGTATAGTTTTGAATGGCAGGGTGTTGTTTGACTCAGAAAAAGGCATAAACGTACCTAGCCGCGATCGCCGCATTGGCTTTTTAGTCCAGAACTATGCTCTGTTCCCCAACATGACAGTGGCACAGAATATCGCTTTTGGTTTGCCTAAGGGAATATCTACCGCAAGCACCTATGTGCAGGTAGAAGCACAACTATTAGCTATGCAATTGCCAGGATTGGGCGATCGCTATCCACACCAACTTTCTGGGGGTCAACAACAACGAGTGGCTTTGGCTAGAGCCTTGGCTAGTCAACCAGAAGCATTGCTGTTAGATGAACCTTTTTCTGCACTTGATACCCACCTACGTAGTCAACTAGAACAGCAGATGACAACTACTTTAGTTGATTACCAGGGTGTGACTTTATTTGTTACCCACAATATGGAAGAGGCTTACCGAGTTTGTCCGCATCTGTTGGTATTAGAACATGGAAATGTTGTTCATTATGGTTCTAAATATGATGTTTTTGGCAACCCTGCAACTGTTAGTGTCGCCCAACTAACTGGATGCAAAAACTTTTCCCGTGCTGTTATCCATTCATCACAACAAATAGAAGCTATTGACTGGGGTTGTATTCTGCAAATCGGAGAACCGATTTCTCGTGATTTATCTTATATCGGCATTCGTGCCCATCAACTTATTTTGACCAATGATGCATCCTGTGAAAACACTTTTCCCTGCTGGCTTGTACGCACAAGTGAAACACCCCATCGGATGACATTATTTTTAAAACTACATGCTCCTGCTGATAGCTCCCAAGAATATCATCTACAAGCGGAAGTGTTCAAAGAAAAGTGGATAACTATCAAAGACCGAGCTTTTCCTTGGTATGTGCAATTAGAACCTCTGCGCTTGATGATGATGATGGCATAAAAGCTTGATTTTTCAGGTAAAAAACCAACGGTTTTTCAATATCCCATGCTTCAATGTGGAGGCAACAAATTATCAATCATGGAGTATGCCAGATAAGACGGCCGCTTTGAGGTTTGTGATTTTACTGGGTTTTGTCAGCCTTTGTGCCGATGCTACTTATGAAGGGGCGCGGAGTATTACAGGGGCTTACTTGGAGGTTTTAGGTGCTAGCGGCACTGTGGTAGGTCTAGTAGCTGGTTTTGGAGAATTAATTGGCTATGGTTTGCGCCTCGTTATCGGTTATCTCAGCGACCAGACTGGCAAATATTGGGGGATCACAACTTTAGGTTACATTTTGAACACGGCAGTTGTGCCGCTATTGGCCCTAACTGGCAGATGGGAAGCGGCGGCTGGCCTAATGATGGCGGAACGCACAGGTAAAGCAATTCGTACTCCTCCACGAGATGCGTTGTTATCTCACGGTGTCAGTCAAATCGGCAGAGGTTTTGGCTTTGGTCTGCATGAGTCCATGGATCAAACTGGTGCGGTTATGGGGCCTTTGGCAGTAGCTGCAATGGTTTATTTCCAAGGAGAATATCGTCATGGCTTCACAATCTTGATAGTGCCTGCGGTTTTGGGATTGATTGTGTTGTTAGTTTTACAATTTATCTATCCCAATCCCAGCGATTTTGAAGCAGAAATTGAGGTAGATCAATCAGAAGGATTACCTCGCATATTTTGGATTTACCTGGGTGCTGTGGCGATTATTGCCGCCGGCTATGCCGATTTTCCCTTGATTGCTTTTCATTTTCAAAAGGGAGGCATTGCTTCTGGGCAAACAATTCCCCTATTTTACGCTCTAGCAATGGGTGTAGATGCGATCGCTGCCCTGATATTTGGATATTTCTTTGACCGCATTGGTATTTACATCCTGGTGGTTGCAGCCTTTGTTTCGTCGTTGTTTGCGCCATTAGTATTTTTAGGTGATACTCGCTTGGCTTTGTTAGGGATGGCATTTTGGGGTATCGGTATGGGAGCACAAGAATCGGTGCTCAAGGCGGCGATTGCCGGTATGGTGTCCAAGAGTAAACGTGCTACTGCCTATGGAATCTTTAGTACTGGCTATGGTTTATCCTGGTTTCTCGGTAGCACCTTGATGGGTATTTTGTACGATCATTCACTGACTACTCTCATTGTCTTTTCCTCTGCTACTCAGTTACTAGCCATTCCCTTCTTTGTCTGGGTAAAATTGCAAGCTCATAAATTCACTCGCTTACCTGAAATCGTCTCCAATCAGGATACACCTTGAGTAAATATCGTGTCTGGTTAAAGACTTATCGTTAAGAGAATGCTTGACTAAACTGAGTTTTTGATCATCAAGCGCCAAAAATTACACGGGAATTTCAATGATAAATTCTGTACCTTCACCCAGAACAGAGTTGAAACTCAATTTACCATTATGAGATTCTTCAACGATTTGACGGGCGATCGCTAATCCTAATCCTGTGCCTTTACCTACACCTTTAGTTGTGAACAAATGGTCAAATACTTTTTGTTTGACTTCTGCACTCATACCATTAGCATTATCAGCAATGATGATTTTTACCTGCTGATTTTCTACTAAGGTTGTAACCGTAATTTTGTTGGTCTTTGCTTTGATTTCTTCAGGACTAAGTTTTAGGTTAGCTTCATCTAAGGCATCAATGGCATTAGCTATGATGTTCATAAATACCTGATTTAATTGCCCAGGAAAACAATCGACTTGTGGTAGATTACCATAGTGCGTCACAACTGCGATCGCTGGACGTTGTTCGTTGGCTTTGAGGCGATGTTTGAGAATTAAAATTGTGCTATCGATACCTTCATGGATATTAAATGGTACTTTGTAGTCTTTATCAGCACGGGAGAAAGTGCGGAGACTAGTACTGATATTTTTGAGGCGATCGCACGCCATCACCATTGCTTCAATGATTTTGGGTAAGTCTTCTAAGGTATACTCTAAGTCAATCTCTTCGGCATGTTCGAGAATTTCATCATTGGGATTTGGTAGACTTTGTTGATATAGTTTCAAGTGTCCGACAATATCAGCAAAAGTGGGTTTAGCTTGTTTGAGGCTAGCAGCAATAAAACCCAAAGGATTATTCATTTCATGGGCTACCCCAGCCACTAAGTTACCCAGTGCTGACATTTTTTCACTTTGCACGATTTGTACTTGTGCCTGCTGTAAGTCTTGTAAAGATTGTTGAGCTTGTTGATAGAGTTGAGCATTTTCTAGAGAGATTGCAGCTTGAGAAGACAGGAGGTTAATCACATTGAGGCGATGATTAGTAAATACTCCTGGAATTAAGCTATTTTCTAGATAAACAATTCCTACTAAATTCCCTTGATTAATAATTGGAGTACATAATACACTTTGGGGTTGATGTGACAACATATATTTCCCAATTAAACCGGGAATATCTGTTTTGCAGTTGTCTATCACAACGGTTTGTTGAGTATTTCTCACATAATTAATAATTTTTATGGGAATATCTGGACAGTTGTCTAGTGCTTGTGGAGTTAAGATAGTTTGTATTTCTTCATATTCAATAAAGGTAATTGCCCTAACCTGCCAAGTATCACCGCACATTTGCCTCGATGAATGTAACTCTCGCACAGCAGTGTCCTCTGCTTGAGGAAGCAGCAACACAGCTTTTTTTGCACCAGAGTTTTCTAGGATAGTACGGTTAAGATTATCAATAAGTTGGTCTAATTCAATACTGCTGGAGATAGCTTGAGCAGCTTTGAGAACGGAGGTAAAATCCAGGACATCGGAAACACTTGTACTGGCAGTACTAGAAGTGCGATTAGATGAGGAAGTTCCAGGAAAGGCAATAGTTTCTAAGGTGTTGAGGTTGAGTCGTTGCTGTTGCAAAATGGGTTGGAGTAATTGAGGGTAGCGTTTTTCTAAGTCATTCGTTTTGGCTTTTGCTCCCCAGCGAGCATAGCAATAGTATGCTTGGTGCATATATGCTTGAGCGATTGTTTCCTTACCCCAATCGAGATAGAATTTAGCTGCGAGTTCATTGGCAATTGCTTCTTCTTGAATATATGCGTTGGCTTTAGCACCCGATATAGCGCGATCGTAATCTTCTATTGCTTGTAGGTGATTGCCAGCAATTCGTGCTGTTTCTGCTGCGACTAAATCATATTTATGCCTGTAATTCATTGGTGCATGATTAGCCCACAGCAGCATCTTTTCCTGATTTGTTGATACTTGGATGAGATATTGCTGTTGTTCAGCTTTGCTAACGTGGGTATAGTTAACTAAAACAGCCAAAGATTGGTAAAAATTATAAGTAACAAAAAACTCTGTTCCCATTGCAGCTAATGAGTATTCTTTGGCTTGTAGAGCATTACTAATAGCTTGGTCTGGTTCTTGTAGTAAGTAGAGTAAAATCATTTTTACCAAATGGGTGAAAAATACAGCCATGTAGTTATTTTCTCTATGCAGTTTTTCCAACATGGTTTTTTCATCAAAACTTTGACCAATTAATTGCAATGGTTCAACCACATTTCCCAGCAAATTCAAAGATAATTGATGCCAAATTTCTGGATTACAGAATGAGTGTTCTAGCTTGAGACTGAGCAATAATTCTGAGTATTGAGATTGTTTTTTTTCTACTAAATATAGATTTTCACCAGCCAAGAATTGATAAATGCAATAGTTAGTTGCACAATAACCTGCATATTCGTAATCTCCAATTTCAATACCGCTTTGCACACCCTCAACTAATGGCATAAAGCTATTACGTAAATGTTCTTGCCAATGCTGGATAAAAGTATAAAACATATTGTAGGTCGAGCATTTAAAATTCTTAGTGTCGAAATGTTTGAGTAATTTCAAAGCTAGTTGACCAGCATCATATCCCGCCTGAATATTCCCAACTCCTCCACAGAGGATCGTTCCATACCAAACATAGGCTCCAGTTGCCAAATCTGAGAGACCATATTGAATACAAAGTTTAATTTGTGAGATAATTGCTAGGGGTAAAATTTCAGGTTTACCTGCTAGAATGGGACTCAAAATAGTTTTGAGTATTCGCATCGCAGCTAATTGATAGGGATCGGTCATCTCTAGGAATTCTGCTTCTAAATCTGGAAGTTGCATTATGAAGCTATCTGAATCTAGTTCTGTAAGCATGGGATAACCCAATAATTCTAGGGTCTGTAATCCGATATCAATTGCTTGATGGGGCTGTCGTTGAGCAACACAAATCTGTATTTGTAACTCATGTGATCGCACCCGATCAAGTAAGTTATTAGCTTGCTTTAAAACAATTTCGGTTAAGGCAGTTGCGGCGGCGAAGTTAGCCTTGAGATATTGCGCTTCTATATTTTCTATATGCAGTGCTAGGGTTAAATCATAATGAGTTTGCCAACTATTCGTAGTTAGTATTTCTAAACCCATATTTAAATAACTAACAGCAGCAGCATAAGCAGTAGAATTTTTAGCTTTGCGTCCAGCCATCAAATTTAACTGGACTAATTGCTCAAGTTGATGATTCTGAGTAATTAACTGTACACCTACATTTAATTGATTGACAATCTCAAAAATCTTTTCTTCCCTTTCTGATTCTGGGATATTATGCAAAAGCAGTTTCCCAATCTTCAGGTGTGTTGACTGTTTATACTCTGTTGGTATTAAAGAATAGGCTGCTTGTTGGATGCGGTCATGAAGAAATTTATAGCTAGGTGATTGACTGAAATCAACTTGATTATTTACCAATGCTTCAGAATGATTTCCTTGAAAAAACTTATAAACTTCGCTCTGGGGCAAAATCAAGCCTTCTTGTAATGCCTTCCACAAACAAGCCGCAGTTTCGATTTCCGATGATTCTGCAACAATTGCTAAAGTTGTTAAATCAAACTGATTACCAATACAAGCAGCTAACTGCAATACCTCTTGAGTTGATTGCGGTAGTCTTTGTAACTGAAATGCCATAAAGGCCACAACATCATCTGTCACTGCTTGCTGACTCACTTGTGTAATGTCACATTGCCAATGACCTAACTCAAAGTTAAATTGAATGAGTTGATTTTGATGCAATGCTTTAAGAAACTGTGTAGCGAAAAACGGATTACCTTGGGTTTTTTGAGATACTAGTAGAGCTAGAGGCAATGCTAAGTTTTCTGAACATTTAAGTGTGTCAGCAACTAATTGATTAACTTGCGTTTGACTGAGTGGCCTGAGAGTAATTGTATTAATCGTTGTTGATGTTTTTTGAATCTCATTTAAAGTCAACATTAATGGATGCACTTCATTGACGAGACACGTTTCGTGGTCACGATATGCACCAATTAACAATAAATGTCCTGTATCAGCCATTAATAACTGCATTAACTTCAGCGATGCTGAATCAGCCCATTGCAAATCATCTAAAAACATCACCAATGGATGTTCAGCAGTAGTAAAAACTTGGGTAAACTTTTGGAACAATAAATTAAATCTATTTTGAGCAGCCGTTCCTGATAGTTCTGGTGCTGGTAGTTGTTGACCAATAATTCTTTCTAATTCGGGAATGACTTTAATAATTACTTCCCCATTTTCTCCCACAGCTTCTAATATCTGGTTTCTCCATTGCTGGATTTGAGTGTCACTTTCTGTGAGCAATTGCTCCATTAGATCCCGGAATACTTGTACAAATGCACTGAAAGGAATATTACGGTTAAATTGGTCGAATTTACCTTTGATAAAATAACCTCGTTGCCGCACAATTAGTTTATGAATTTCGTTGACGATCGCAGTTTTGCCAATCCCAGAACAACCAGCTACTAGCATCATTTCTGTAGTGCCAATACTAACTCGCTCAAAGGCTTGAAGTAAGACTGCTATTTCGGTTTCTCGTCCATAAATTTTATCGGGAATCAGGAAGCGATCGCACACATCTCTGCGCGCAATCTCAAAGTAATTAATCCTGCCAGTTTCTTTTAACTGATGTAAACAAGTTTCTAAATCAAATTTTAATCCCAATGCACTTTGATATCTGTCTTCTGAATTTTTCGCCATCAATTTACTAACAATAGCAGAGAGTACCGACGGGATTTGTGGGTTAATTTCATGTACTAACGGTGCTGGTTTAGCAATATGAAAATGTACCAACTCCATGAGGTCATTGGATGGAAAAGGTAACTCTCCTGTGAGTAACTCATAAAAAGTCACACCCAAAGAATAAAAGTCAGTTCGGTAGTCTATACCGCGATTCATTCTTCCAGTTTGTTCTGGGGAAATATAAGCTAGTGTCCCTTCTAAAACATTGGGATTGACAAGTGTTTGTGTTTCCCGTGGTAGTAAAGATGCAATACTAAAGTCAATTAATTTAACTTGTTTGGTTTGGGGATTAATTAAAATATTGCTGGGTTTTATATCTTTATGAATAATGCGTTCCTGAAAGAGAATATCTAAAGTGCTGCAAATAGCGATCGCTATTTCTAAAAAATCCTGTACAGACGTTAGATGTAACATCTGTATGTCGTTGGCGAAATAATTTTTTAAGGGAACACCTCCATAATCTTCCATCACCAAAACATAGCTATTTTGATATGCTTCTAAGCTATAAGTTTGGATAATTCCCGGTTGATGAAGATTTTTAGCAATGGTGTATTGATTACTAAATTGTACCAATTCACTGAAACTAGGGTAAGGATTTTTCAGTAGTTTGATGACTACAGGTAAAGAGTCAATTTCTTGATATCCTCGATAAACCAAGGTTCTGGAACCATTGTAAATTTCTTCACTGATCTGATATCCAGGGATACTGATTAAAGTGTTAACCATAGTACTAAATTCTGATTACGTCTAGATCTAGTGTTCCCAGATATATGAAGTTTTTGAGAAGCAAGAGCAAAAATTTACAATGGGATTTCAACAATAAATTCTGTACCCTCATATAGAACAGAATTTAAACTCAATTTACCCTTGTGAGTTTCTTCAACGATTTGACGGGCGATCGCCAGTCCTAAACCTGTACCTTTACCTACATCTTTAGTAGTAAATAAATGATCAAAAATTCGCTCTTTTACTGCTTCTTTGATCCCAATACCATTATCAGAAATACAAATTTTGACATAGTTATCTTGTAAATAAGTGCGAATTATAATGTGATTAGGATGAGCTTGGATATCTTGATAACTCAGTCCTTGGTTAGATTCTTCTAAAGCATCAATGGCATTGGCTAGTAGGTTCATAAACACTTGATTTAGTTGCCCAGGGAAGCATTCAATTGGGGGTAAATCACCGTAGTTTTTAACCACTGCAATCGCCGGACGATTTTCATTTGCTTTCAGCCGATGCTTGAGAATTAAGATTGTGCTATCAATGCCTTCGTGAAGATTGCAAGGGACTTTGTAGTCTAGATCAGCCCGGGAAAAAGTTCTTAAAGAAACGCTAATATTTTTGAGGCGATCGCACGCTACTTGCATTGACGAAATCATTTTTGGTAAATCTTCCAAAAGATAATCGATGTCGATTTCTTCACCATGTTCCATAATCTGATCTCCAGGATCAGGAAACTGATGGCGATAATGTTGTAAATGTTCAGTCAAATCTATAATATTAGGCCGGGCTTGTTTGAGACTAGAGGCAATGAAACCCAAGGGATTATTCATTTCATGGGCAACACCTGCAACTAAGTTACCCAAAGCTGACATTTTTTCACTCTGAACAAGTTTTAATTGTGTTTGTTGCAAATCTTGCAGTGCTTGCTGTGCCTGCTGATAGAGTTGAGCATTTTCTAGAGAAATTGCAGCTTGGGCACATAAGAAATTTACAACTGTTAAGCGATCGCTTGTAAATACACCTTGGGTTAAGCTATTTTCTAGATAAAGTATCCCAACCAAATGTCCTTGATTCAGAATCGGTGTACACAAAGCACTTTTTGGTTGATGTTGAATCATGTAATCACCAATTAAGCCCTTAACTTCGGTTTGGCAATTGTCAATCACAACGGGTTCTAAGGTTCTTTTGACATATTGAACTAGTTTGACAGGAACCTCTGAGCAATCATCTAGTAGTTTTGTAACTAGAATAGCATTTGTGAGATTGTCTGCGGAATTAATAGAGGTAATTGCCCTCACTTGCCATTCACTTTCACCTAGCAGAATCAGCACACATTTTTTGGCTCCGGCATTTTCTAAAATAATTTTAGTGACGCTGGCAATTAATTCATCTAATTGAATGCTACTAGAAATAATTTGCGCTGCTTTGAGAACAGACGCAAAATCTAAAGCTTCAGAAACACTAGTACTACCGGAACTAGAAGTGTGTAGTATTTTTTGAGTGGAAGTACTAGTGATCGCTGCAATGGTTTCAAGAGGGTTAAAGCTGGGTTTTTGTTGTTGTAGAATAGCTTGAACCAGTTGGGGATAGCGTGTTTCTAAGTTATCTGTTTTCGCCTTCGCTCCCCATCGTGCATAGCAGTAGTATGCTTCTTGCATATATGCCTGAGCTACTTTTTCTTTACCCCACCCTAAGTAAAATTTAGCTGCAAGTTCGTTAGCGATCGCTTTTTCTTGGATATAACCGTTTTCTTTGGCTCCTTTGATGGCACAATCATATAAGTCAGCAGCTTCCCACGATTTACCAAGTATTCGCGCCTTTTCTGCCTCTACCAAATCATAGCGATGTTGATTGTTCATCGGCGCATGATCTACCCAGAATTGCATTTTTTCTTGATTGGCTTTAATTTGCTCTAAATACTTTTGTTGTTCACTAACTTCAACTTGCAAATAGTGAGCACTCAGCGCCAGAGAGTGATAAAAATTAAGAATAATCACCTGCATAAATCCAAATGCAGATCCTGCCTGTTCGTTTGCCAAATCGACTACTTTTAAAGCCTGGGCATAATCACCAAATTGGTACAGTAAAATTGTTTTAGCTACGTAGAAAATGAATAATACCGTACCACTTTTAGCAGTAATTAAACAAGGTAGTTTTTCAGCCTCATCAAAGCTGTCTCCAATCAATAAATTTTTATCTGGAGATAAACCTTGTAAATTTAAACCTAGTTGACGCCATATCTGCGAAAAATGCATAGGTATTTCTTGCTTAATTTTTATGCAAATATCGACATATATTGCTTGTTGCTGAACAACAGATTCTAAGTTATCTGTACAGAAAAATAGATAACTACACAGATTAGCCGCCGAATAGCCACCCCACTCAATATCACCTGTTTCTAAACCACTTTGCACTCCTTCTTGTAACGGCTTAATACTATTTCTAGTGTGTTCTTTCCAGTTTCTAATATTAGAGTTATACAAATTAAAAACTTTTGCTTTTAATTCTTTAGCATCAAATTTATCTAAAAGCTTTAAAGCAATGTTCCCAGCATGGTATCCGGCGTTTAATTTGCCAATCCCAGACATTAACAATCCATAAAAGCCATAAGCAAATGCAGATAATGCTGAATTACCATGCTCAATACAGAGATTGACCATTGTAATGATTATTTGCGGAAAAATTTCTGGTTTAGCCATGAAAACTGGAGCGCAGAGAATTTTGATAATCTGCATTGCTGACAATTTATATGGATCAGTCATAACTAAAAAATTTTCTAGATCATCTAAGTTTGGTAATTCAACTATTAAGCTCTCATCATTTATTAAATCTACAAGATGAACGTCTAACTTTTCTAGAACTTGTAGCCCAGTTTCAATAGCTTTCAACATTTCTAACTGAGCTATATAAATCTGCATTTTTGCTTCATATATCTTGACTTGCTCAAGAATATTCTTAGTGTTACTCAAGGCGATTTCAATTAACTGATTTGAACGTTCAAAGTTAATGTTTAAATACTCTGCTTCTATAGTTTCAATGTAGATTTTGATGGTTAAGTCATACTGAGACTGCCAACTATCAACTGCTAACATTTCTAGCCCAGTATTCAAATATCTAATAGCTGTCTCATAAGCTGTAGATAACTTTGCCTTTTGACCTGCTATCAGGTTGAGTTGAACTAATTGATTTCTTTCTAGCTGATTGGTAATTAAATCTATACCAAAATTTAGCTGATTAACAATTTCAAATATTTTCTCCTCCTGTTCTAATAAAGAGGTATTCTTTAATAAGAGTTGCCCAATTTTTAAATGTGTTGTTTTTCTCTGATCTTCAGGAATTAATGAGTAAGCAGCTTGTTGCACTCGGTCATGCAGAAATTTATAAGTTGGGTACAGAGAAGATTGTCCAGTTTCTAGTTCCCAGTTTTTAGTATTATCTAATCCCCCGCCATCCTGAAAAAACTTATAAACCTCAGTCTGTGGTAAAATTAAGCCTTCCTGCAATGCTTTCCATAACAAAGCCGCCGTTTCTAACTCTGATTCTTCCGCAACGATCGCTAAGGTTGTTAAATCAAATTGATTGCCAATACAAGCAGCTAATTGCAAGATTTCTTGAGTTGATCTCGGAAGCCTCCGCAATTGAAATGCCATAAAGGTGACAACATCGTCTGTGAGTGCTTGCTGATTCACTTGTGTGATGTCACACTGCCAGCACCTTTCTGTAAAATTGAACTGAATTAATCTATCTTGGTATAATCCTTTGAGAAACTGCGTTGCAAAAAAGGGATTACCTTCGGTTTTTTGATATACCAATTGAGCTAGAGGAAGTGCTGGGTTTTCTGAACATTTGAGTGTGTCAATAACTAACTGACTTAATTTCCATTGACTGAGTGGTTGCAATGTGATGGTATTAACTACTGCACCTGTTTTGCTAATATTTTCTAATGTTAGTATCAAGGGATGTAAAGGTGATACTTCGTTATCTCGATAGGAACCTATTAATAATAAATAATTATCCGTTTCATTTATTAACAGTTGCAGTAGCTTCAATGAAGCAGAATCAGCCCATTGTAAATCATCTAAAAATATCACTAAAGGATGATCTTCCGTAGTAAATACTTGGATGAATTTTTGAAATAATAAATTAAAGCGATTTCGTGCCTCATTTCCTGATAGTTTTGCTACTGGTGGTTGCTGTCCAATAATTCTTTCTAATTCGGGGATAACTTCAATAATTACTTGTCCGTTTCCACCTACAGCTTCCAGAATTTTTAATTGCCATTTTTGTAGTTGTTGGTCACTTTCTGTGAACAGCTGCATCATGAAATCACGAAAGGCTTGCACAAAAGCAGAAAACGGAATGTTGCGATTAAATTGGTCAAATTTCCCTTTAATGAAATAACCTCGTTGTTTAACTATAGGTTTGTGGACTTCGTTAACTACAGCAGTTTTACCAATACCAGAAAATCCCGCGACTAACATCAGTTCATTATTACCCTGAGCAACTCGCTCAAATGCTGCTAATAGTTGTTGGACTTCTGCTTCTCTACCATATAATTTTTCAGGAATGAGGAAGCGATCGCACACATCCCGTTGGGCAATTTCAAAGTCTTTAACCTTACCAGTTCCTTTTAGCTGATGTAAACAAATCTCCAAATCATATTTTATTCCCAATGCACTCTGATAGCGGTCTTCAGCATTTTTCGCCATCAGCTTCATCACAATATCTGAAATCACCTGGGGAATCGCTTTCCTGTTACCTAATGCAGTAGGCATTTTAGCAATATGGCAATGCACCAACTCCATCGGATCATCAGACTGAAACGGTACTTCTCCTGTCAGGACTTCAAAAAATGTCACCCCCAATGCATAAAAATCTGCCCGATAATCAATACCCCGGTTCATTCTGCCGGTTTGTTCTGGTGCTAGGTAAGCCAACGTCCCTTCTAACACATTGGGATTTTTGATTTCTTGGGTTTCCTTGGGTAAGAGTGAGGCAATACTAAAATCGATGATTTTGACTTGTTTTGTGTCTGGGTGAATGAGGATATTTGCAGGTTTAATGTCTTTGTGGATAATCTGGTGATGATACAGGTAGTTGAGAATATCAGCTAATTGCAGACCAATTTCCAGAAACTCAGTCAGTGCAGGTGGATGGGTTTGTATATAGTCTCGCAGTGAAATACCACCAAAATCTTCCATTACTAGGGCATAGCCATGACGATAGGTTTCTAGACTGTAGGGACGCACAATACCCGGAATATTGAGATTTTTGGTGATGGTATACTGATTGCGAAACTGTAAGAGTTCATAAAAAGTTGGGTACTCGCGGTTTAGCAGTTTGATCACCACAGCTTGCTGATCTGCTGATCTCATGCCTCGATAGACAGCAGTTCTAGAGCCAGTATAGAGTTGTTCAATCAATTGATATCCGGCAAGAACTGCTGTTGCATCTACTGGTATATTCATCTGCACCCACTTCGCCGCACAAGTCGCATGGCTGAAATTTACAAGGTTAGTATTCCCTGAGTTGGAGTGCTGTTAACGGCAAACAAGTCTTTCCATTCCTCATTCCCTATTCCCCATTCTGTTGAAACTATTAATATAAGAAGCATCCGGGTACTGAATATCCACCACTGCCACCCATGCCTCTATCACGCATAGTTACGCTGATTGTTGGTTTAATCGTTATTTTGGGACTAAGCCTGTGGCTGATTGATTCCCTATCACGCCTCTATTGGCAATTGTCCTATTCTCCCTTGCTGGGTAATTTGCTGCTGTTGCTGCTGATTGTTCTAATTGGGGCTTTGGTTGCGGCTTTTGTTTATTATGTGCTGGTACTCCAGTCTGGTGAACAGCGATCGCGCCGTCGCCGTAAACAAGTGACAACCGCCCAAATTCCGGCGGCTAAATCTGATGCGGCTTCTACTACCTTACAAGCTGTGCGGCAACAGGTAGCACAGATTCAAGATGAAGTCGCACGCCAAGCTTTACTGAGTCGATCGCGGGAGATTGAAACCAACTTAGCACGGGGCGAAATTCAAGTAGTGGTGTTCGGTACGGGAAGTGCGGGGAAAACTTCCCTGGTAAATGCGGTAATGGGGCGGATGGTAGGACAGGTGGATGCGCCAATGGGTACAACCCAAGTCGGGGAAACCTATTGTCTGCGATTGAAGGGGTTAGAACGCAAAATTTTAATTACAGATACACCGGGGATTTTAGAAGCAGGGGTAGCAGGGACGGAACGGGAACAACTAGCACGGGAACTGGCAACAGCAGCAGATTTACTGTTGTTTGTGGTAGATAATGATTTACGTCGGTCAGAATATGAGCCGTTGCGGAGTTTGGCAGAAATTGGTAAGCGATCGCTCTTAGTTCTCAACAAAACTGATCTTTACACAGATGAAAGTAAGGAAGCCATCCTGGCGAGGTTACGTCAACGGGTGCGGGGTTTTATTGCCACTAATGATGTCGTAGCGATCGCTGCTAATCCCCAGCCTGCAAAACTAGAAACTGGTGAAACCTACGAACCAGAAGCAGATATTGTGCCCTTGCTGCGCCGGATGGCGGCAATTTTGCGGGCTGAGGGTGAGGACTTGGTGGCAGATAATATTCTCTTACAATCTCTGCGGTTAGGAGAGGAAGCCAGAAAACTCATCGATGCCCAGCGTCGCCGTCAAGCTGATAAAATAGTCGAGCGCTTTCAGTGGATTGTTGCGGGGGTGGTATCAGTTACCCCTTTACCAGTCGTAGATTTACTGGCAACAGCCGCCGTCAATGCCCAAATGGTAGTAGAAATTGGCAAGATTTACGGCTGTGAATTGAATATGGAACGGGGACGAGAATTAGCCCTTTCTTTGGCAAAAACTATTGCTAGTTTAGGGATTGTTAAGGGAGCAATTCAATTACTCTCTACGGCTTTACAAACCAATCCAGCAACTTTTATTGTGGGTAGAGCTGTTCAGAGTGTGACAGCAGCTTATTTAACCCGCATTGCTGGTAAGAGTTTTATTGAGTACTTTCGTCATGACCAAGATTGGGGTGATGGTGGGATGACTGAGGTTGTACAGCGCCAGTTTCAAATCAATCGCCGCGATGAATTTATTAAAGCATTTGTCACCGAAGCGATCGCCAGGGTGGTGAAGCCGTTACAAGGGAATGCTGAAATAGTAGAAGAAGAGATTGATCCCAATGAAATTAAATGACAGGACTTACGCAACTGGCACACATATATTCTGGTAGAAGAGTCAAGGGTCAAGGGGAGCCAGTCCAGGGGAAACGCATCTTATTTCCTAATAAAAACTAAATTCCAGTAGTATATTTAAAAACAAATAATTGTTGACGGTTATTTGTTGGCTGTCAACCGTCAACTACTAACCGTAAGTATATTTCTATGCTTCCCTCAGTATTTCAAACGTGTCTTCCCAGAGAAGAAATTTTAGCAGGGGAACTCTCCCCCGAATTATTCGCCGCCAAGCTACGACTGGTTGTGGAAGGGAAAGCGCCGCAAGTCTACCAAGACCCCACAGCCTTTTTCGCCAATACTTTTGCCACCGATGGTTTAAAAACTCTAATTTCTGAAGTGTTTGGGCGATTGGTAGGTGCTGCTGTCGGCTCCCCCATTATTCGACTGGAAACCAGCTTTGGTGGTGGTAAAACTCACGATGAAATTGCTTTGTGGCATATTGCCAAACATGGACGAGTGATTCCTGGACTAGACCGTTTTACTGATAACATTAATTTAATTCCAGACCGACCGATTCAAGCAGCTGCTTTAGCCTGTCAAGACCTTGAACCGATTGACGGTGTTTATCATGCCGATACTGGCATTACCACTTACACCCTTTGGGGAGAAATCGCCTATCAAATCGGCGGTGTGGCAGGTTACAGCTTGCTTAAAGGTTCTGATGAACAGCGAGTTAGTCCAGGCACTAAAGTTTTAGAAAGGATAACGCAGGGGCAACCCACAGTAATTATCCTTGATGAAATTGCTACATACTTGAGAAAAGCCAAAGCTGTTATAGTTGGTAACAGCGATTTAGCCGGACAGGTAGTTGCTTTTTTATTCGCCCTCATGGACTTGGCAGCAGCTTGTAATAATATAGTATTTGTTTACACCCTCGCTTCCTCCAGTGATAGTTTCGGGGAAGAAACAACCGAAATCCGGGAAACCATTTCTGCTACCGCTAGACAAGAACGCATTCTTAAACCCAGCACTGATATTGAAATTTACAATATAGTTAAACAGAGGATGTTCAGCAGTATTGAAGCTAATGCTGCCAATCATGCTTCAAAAGAATATTTACAAACCTATAAAGGTAGTCGGATTAATTTACCAGATGGTTGCAAAGATGCACGCTACATGGAAAGCATCGAGCAAAGTTACCCCTTCCACCCCGAATTATTTAACCTGCTCACTAAAAAAATCGCTTCCATTCCCAACTTCCAACGCACCAGAGGGGCTTTGCGGTTATTTGCCAGAGTCATACGTTATCTGTGGTCAGATACTACTGCATGGATACCTGTAATTCATTCTCACCACATTCCTGTTGGTATTGAGGAAGAAATCACCAGCGATTTAACTGCCCGTTTGGAGCGTCCCTTGATGCGGATTACTATCCAAGCAGACATTTACAACAAAGATGGTAGAACTATTGAAACAGATCATGGAGAGTATGATCCGGATACTACAACAACTATTAGCAGAGGTGTAGGCAGATGTCCTAATTGTAATAGTGTAATTCAAGATGAAATGATAAAAGCTCAATCTCAATCATCTGGATTAGGACATCAATTTTATGCAGTTGCTTATAGAAAAGGAAGTGGTCTACTAGAATTTAGAACCCCTACGGCGATAGATTATGAAGGTGTTCAAAAAGCGGAGTTATTTTTGCTTAATAAGAGAAGTGATTGGGAATTAGCCGGGTTTATGCCAACTCAGGAAATTCCGGAAAATACTCACAGAGGCCCGGATATGTACCTCTATGGTATTCGTAAATGGTATGAAATGTTTCATCCTCGTCAACTTTTAACTCTTGTAACTTATGTAGAAATAATTGATAAGGCAAAGTCATTAATTAAATCTGAGTATGAGGAGGTCAAAGGAGAAGCTATTGTAACTTATTTATCTTTAGTATTAAACAGATGCGTTGATAAAAATTCTAGATTAACTCATTGGGATGGTAGTGCATTAAAAGTTCAACCTGCAAGCGCTCAACATTCTTTAAATGTATTTTGGAATTATCCAGAATCAAGTGGCTCTTGCAGGTTATGGAAATCTTGTTCTGATTGTGCAGATGATTACTTTAAACTTTGTTCTATTTTTGGGACTAAATTAGGTTCAATAGGTATCCCAGTATTTAAAGAAAACGAAACAAAATCCATCAGAATAGACTTAGCATCAGTCGATAACTTAACTTACATTTCTGATAACTCTGTAGATACCATAGTCACTGACCCACCATACTATGATTCTATTCGTTATGGTGAAATCTCAGACTTTTTTTATGTATGGCTTAGAGCAAATTTATTAAGTATCTTCCCCGAATTATTCTTTAACGAACTAACAGATAAAGACAGAGAAGCAATTGCTAATCCGGGGAGATTCCGCAATATGGGAGTATCCCCAGAAATTCTCGCCAACCAAGACTATGAAGCAAAAATGGCAATGGCATTCGCTGAATACCACCGCGTCTTACGCGACGACGGCGTAATGACAGTGCAATTCAATCACAAAGACTCCGGCGCGTGGGATGTCTTAGCCAAATCCCTCATCGATGCTGGTTTCGAGATTACCGCATCTTGGGCAGTCAGTACCGAAAATCCACAAAACTTACACCAAGCGCAGAAAAACGCAGTATCCAGCACCGTGCTTTTAGTATGCCGCAAACGCGACCCCAACGCCGAACAAGCTTGGTGGGACGACGTGCGAATTGACGTGCGAAATATCGTCTTTGAAAAAGCACCAAAACTCGAAAAATGCTTAACTGAAGATTCACGTCCTGCTGCTGATAGAGTAGCAGATCCGCAACGCCGCATTAAACCTCCTGGTATAAACTTGTGCTTAAGTGCTTTCGGTTCCGCTTTGAGTGTGTTTACCAAATATAGTTCCATCCTCGACAGCGCCGGAAATCAAGTTGAACCCAAAGCAGCATTTGAAGAAGTACGCCAAGCAGTAGTCGAATACCGACTACAAAAGCTATTAGAAGGTAAAGACTTCAACGGTATCGACCCTTTAACCCAATGGTACATCTTGGCATGGGATACCTTTGAAGCGCGAGAATTCCCCTTTGATGAAGCTAGACAACTGGCTTTAGCAGTCGGTGGTTTTGATGTTTCCGATTTAGTCAAAAAACACAAACTACTCGATTCTGCAAGCGGTTACTGTAAATTACTCACCCCGCAACAACGCCTGAAAAAACGCGCCTTCTCCGTCACCGATACTGAATTTTCTGCTAGATATTTAGTTGATGGACTCCACGCCATTATCGCCCTTTACCAAGAGGAAGACAATACAGAACCAGTCCGTAGATTTCTCAAAAATACTGGCTTAGTTAGCAACGATTTATTTATGCGGACATTTGAAGTAGCGTTGAAAGTAATTCCCCGCATTGGTGATGAAAAGAAACGCCTGACTGAAGAAAAAGCCTTATTAGATTTGTGGTTGGCTATGGATGAAATCAAAGCGAAAGTATCTTATGTGCAGCCTGAGATACCATTTAATGAAGGTGGACAATTGAACTTATTCTGATAATTATTTTTGATTTTAATTGTAGTGCGGGCAGCGTTCGACTGAGCGCTCACGCCGAAGTCTTGCCCGCGTTTGTATTATCATATCTCGCATTTGTATTATCGTATCTTGCCCGCGTTTGTATTATCATATCTTGCCCGCGTTTGTATTATCATATCTCGCATTTGTATTATCGTATCTTGCCCGCGTTTTTAATACACCAGGGAGCAAGATGCTCCCACTACCTAATATTTTCTAAGAATAGAGTTAACCTTAAATCAAGGGGGACAAATGAGCTTATTTTGATGACTGTCAACCGTCAACCGTCAACCGTCAACCATCAACCGTCAAGCAACTTATGTTACTTTTAGACCCGAAGACACTTCAACCAACCGAAGACCAACGTATCATTCTTTATGATGTCACCTGGGAACAATACGAGCAACTCTCTGATATGTTTATTGATGAATTTCCCCGGATGACTTATTTAGAAGGAACACTAGAGATTATCATGACTACCTCTCCAGAACATGAGCGCCTTAAAAAAATAATTGCTAGATTACTAGAGGCTTATGCAGAGGAAAGTGATATTAATCTTAATGGTTATGGTAGTACCACCTTTCGTAAGCAAGCCGCTAAAAAAGGCGCAGAACCAGATGAATGTTACTGTCTTGGAGAACTAAATGAAGTCCCAGATATTGCTATAGAGATTGTTATAATTAGTGGCGGAATTGACAAACTAGAGGTTTATCGAGGTTTGGGAGTAAAAGAAGTTTGGTTTTGGAAAAACCAGCAATTTAGTTTTTATTATTTATCAGAAATTGACGGTAAATATACTCAAAATTCTTACAGTAAATTACTGCCAAATTTAGACCCTGTTTTATTAGCTAGTTTTGTCAGTGAAACTAATCAAACACAGGCGGTTAAACTATATCGAAAAGCATTGCAAAATCAAAATGGTTAACCGTTGACTGATAACTGATGATTGTTAATTCATAACTGTCAACCACCAAGGTATTATGTATAACTACAATCCTTTAGAGTGCCTACCTTCATCGGCAGAATTACCAGATTCAGATGATACCCCTGTGGATAACGAACTGCAAATATTAATTCCCAACTTATTGTTAGCCATCTTAGCCGCGATTTGGCAAAACCGCGATGACTGGTTTTTCGGCATTAACATGGGAGTTTACTATATACCCAATAAAAGAGCCATAGTCCCGGATGGATTCCTGAGTTTAGGTGTTGAACGTTTTGTGGGAGAAAATGGACGTTCTAGTTATGTTTTGTGGGAAGAAGAGGGTATTCCACCAATTTTAGCTTTAGAAGTTGTTTCTCAAACTTACAATGGCGAATATGAACAGAAAAAAATTGATTATGCACAATTAGGCATTTTGTATTATGTTATTTATGCACCAACACGGTTACGTCGTAAACGTCAACGTTTAGAAGTTTATCGCTTAATTAATGGTGAATACATTTTACAACCAGGGGATAAAATTTGGATGCCCGAAATTGGTTTAGGTCTTGGACGGGAACAGGGTACTTATCAAGGACGAACAAGAGAATGGCTATTTTGGTATGACGAAAATGGTAACAGATACCAAACCCCAGAAGAACAATTGCAAAATTTATTAGCCAGATTACAACAGCAAGGAATTGACCCAAATACACTTTAATTTGGGAGCATCCCAAATGTGTAAATTTATTTTTTGTAGTGATGGCTCTCTAGCCCGCTTCCTTTGCATTAGGGAGCAAGATGCTCCCACTACAAATTTTATTTTTGCAAAATTGGGATGCTCCCCTTTAATTTTGTTGACGGTTAACAGTCATTAGTCATCAGTTAACTAATAAGGAGATAATCAAATATGAAAGTTAGAGTCATAAAACGTGGACAAAACATTGAAATATTAGCACAACTTAATAATATTCCAGATGGGACAGAAATAATCATAGACGTAGAATTTATTACCAATCAAATTACAGAACCACAACCACCATTAACAGACGAGGAGAGACTAGCTAGACTAAATCAATTATTTGGAGATTGGAAGAACCAACCGGAATTAACAGAAATATTTACAGAAATTGACCAACAGCGCCATACTTATCAAGGCAGAACTTTAGACTCAATTGATAATTAAAATTAGATAACTGGTTAGAAAGTTGAAAAACCTGCGTGAATATCCCTGGAAAATTAGTTACACCAGCAACACCCACAACACCATCACTGATTTCTACATTCCTGCTTTAGAGTGTGCCATTCAATATGACCGGAAAGCAGGTTTTTTTAGCAGTGCCATTTTAAGTAAAGTTGCACGGGGTTTAGGTGCAATGCTGCACAACAAAGGGCGAATGCGGTTAATCATGGGTTGTCAGTTTAGCCCCCAAGATTTACAAGCAATTCAACAGGGATACGAACTGCGAGACGCATTGCTATCTCGTCTAGACGCAGACTTAAAACCACCAGAAAGTTTTGCCCAACTCAAACACTTGGAAATTCTTAGCTGGTTAATTCAAAACCAGTATCTCGATATTAAAATTGCTATTCCTCTTAAAGAAAATGGATTACCTGAAGATAGTACACAGCAACTAGACCCACAGCATATATTTCACGAAAAAGTTGGCATTTTTACTGATAGCAAGGGCGAGAAATTAGCATTTAACGGTTCCAATAACGAATCTATAGGTGGCTGGGAGAGGAATGTAGAATCCTTTCACGTTTATTGTTCTTGGGAGGGAGGAAGGGAACTAGATAGAGTTGAAGAAGAAGTAGCGAGATTTGAGCAACTTTGGTATGACGTATCGCCTAACGTGCGAGTCTTTGAAGTTCCAGAGGCGGTACAAAAAAAGCTGTTGCGTTACGCAAAATCTACTAAACCTGATTGGAATGCTCAAATAGAATTTGATACTCGACCTCTAACAAAAGAATTAAACGTTGTCGGTTTAGAAACCTGGAGTAGTGCGGGCATCTTGCCCGCTACTACCAGTGGCGATACCAATGGCGATACCAGTAGGGATACCAGTAGGGAGCAAGATAGAGATATCAGTAGGGAGCAAGATGCTCCCACTACGAAAACTGAAATAAATAGTGAACAGTCATCAGTTAACAGTCAACAGTCAACAGTCATCAGTGAACAAGAACGATTGGCATTTACTCAACTTGCCAATATTCATGAACATCCCGGCTGCTTGTACTTTTGTTTAAAATCAATTCCCATTCACCCCTGGCCACACCAAATTAAAATCCTGCGCCGCGTTGCTCAAAATTTTCCCCAAAGTTTTCTCATCGCTGACGAAGTTGGTTTAGGTAAGACAATTGAAACTGGTTTAATTCTGCGTTATCTGCTGTTATCTAAAAAAGTGAAGCGGGTACTAATTTTAGCACCTGCTAGCGTTCAACCCCAATGGCAAGAAGAATTGCGGGAAAAATTTAATCTGCATTTTTGGAGTTACACATCTACAGAATTTAAAGACCCCTACAAGCGGACTATCCCCGCAGCAGCTAATCCCTGGAATACTCAAGACTTAATTCTGGCTTCTTCTCATTTGGTGCGGAGAACTGACAGAATGCACCAGATGCTATCAGCAGAACCTTGGGATTTAGTAATTTTAGACGAAGCACACCATGCACGCCGCAAAAGTCCCCAAGACCGCAAGGAAACGCCCAATCGCTTGTTACAGTTAATGACACAGTTGAAGGAGAAGACTAAATCCTTGATTCTTTTGTCAGCAACTCCCATGCAAATTGATGCCATAGAAGTTTTCGACTTGTTAAACCTGCTGGGATTGCAGGGGCATTGGAGTTATGGCGATAACTTCTGCGATTATTTCGCCTCGCTACAAGGTGCTGTCAAGCAGGAAGTAATAAATTTTTGGCAAGTCATGTCTAGCGATTATTTTGGGCGCGGCGGACAGTCTTGTTCTAGATTAGAGCAGTTTTTGGTCAAGAGCGATCGCATTCTTGCTTACAAAATGCAAGATACTTGGCAACGGGGCAAGAAAATCTCCAATCATAAACAATTATTGGCAGATGAAGAGTTTATTGACACTTCACGCCAATACTTGACAGTGAACACGCCCCTAAAAGACTTGATGTTTCGCCACACCCGCGATACTTTACGACAATACTACCGCCGGGGACTGCTAGAGCGAGATATTCCCACCAGAGTTGTACAGGACAACGCCATTACGTTGGAACCACAACGGGAAATACCGCTTTATGTAGCTGTCAGCGACTATGTACGTCATTTTTATCGACTGGCTCAAAAAGATAAGCGTTCTTGTTTAGGTTTTTTGATGACGCTTTACCGTAAGCGTCTAACCAGTTCATTTTATGCTATTAAGTCATCTCTGCAACGTCGATTGGACTACCTATTAACTCAACAGGGAAGCGTTTTAAGTGACGAAGATTTAGTGGATGTAGATAATGAGGATGATACAGTAATTGCGGGGCTGGAATCTTTCTTTGAACCAGTAGACCCCCAGGAAATTCAATATCTTGAAGATTTATTACGCCAATTTGAAAACACTGGGGAAGATAGCAAGCTTTCTCGCTTTATTCAGATTTTACGCCAAGAATTAACTGACCGAGAAAGTGTGATCGCTTTCACCCAGTACACTGACACGATGGACTATCTACGGGATACATTGAAGGAGTTGTACGGTAGCCAAGTAGCTTGTTATTCAGGTCGTGGTGGGGAACTGTACCAGAATGGGGAGTGGTGTCTTGTTCCCAAGGAAGAAATTAAACGCCGATTTCGCCAAGATGAAATCAAAATTCTCCTCTGTACTGAGTCTGCTTCCGAGGGGTTGAATTTACAAAATTGCGGCGTGTTGATTAATTATGATATGCCTTGGAATCCCATGCGGGTCGAACAACGTATTGGGAGAATTGACCGCATTGGACAAAGATATCCGACTGTGCGAATTCACAATTTTTACTATGATGGCACGGTAGAAGCGAAAGTTTATAAAAAATTGCGCGATCGCATTAATGCCTTTGCCACTGTTGTTGGTAATCTTCAGCCGATTCTAGCCCAAGCCCCTACCTTTATTGAACGGGCTGTTATGAGTGCTGATCCAGAAGAAGAGGATGTTTTAATGTCTCAATTCGATTCTGTGTTAGATAGCCCACCACCTCGTCTCGCAATTGAGGAAATGGTAGCAATGGACTTGGACGCTGACTTAGCAGAAATTCAAAAACCAATCCCCTCTGCTCCTTTTATGCCAGAAATTATTGAGCAGTTATTCACCGACTCAGCAATTTTAAAAGCCTGTGGAGTGCAGTTTGAGAGAAGGAGCGAACGTACTTGGCAACTGAATTACAAAGGGCAGGATTACACAGTTACTTTTTACCCTAATGTTTTTGATGAAATGCCTTCCCTACGATTAATGAATTTTGGCGACCCTTTGTTTGAACTTATGATACTTGCGTAAGTCCTATGGAATAGATATTGTTTGGTAAACAAACACACAACGATCGCTCATGGCTGTTTGCTAAGGTAGTGCGATCGCACGGATCAGGAAGCCGTTACCAGGGAATAGTAATAATACTCGCTAGGTCAGATACATAAATTGGCACACTACAACGGTGAAGCGCCGCGCCGACATCCGATGCTAGCAGCAATATTTCATACTCTGTGTCAAAAAGGCTATTTATGTTACAAAAGTTATACTATTTCGATCCATAGTAGTGATAATACTGAGAGTAGCAAAAGTTTTTATTCCAGTAATCAACAGGATAGTGAATTATTCTGAAGGCATTCCGGAAACAGGAGGCAATGTTAGAAAACCTAATATGAGGACTCACTAAGTAACCTACTCATGACCCACCACATGATCGGTAAAGTACTACAAGCGCGTTACCAAATAGTCCAAAACCTAGGTGCAGGAGTATTTGGACAGACATATATTGCCGTAGATATAGATTATCCTGAGAACCCCAAGTGTGTTGTTAAACAACTCAAGGTTAACAGTTCTCAACCCAGTTACTTAGACACATTGAGGTTACGTTTTCTCACTGAAACCGAAACTCTCAAGCGTCTGGGATGCCATAACCAAATTCCCGAACTCATTGCTTGCTTTGAAGAACATGAACGTTTCTACTTAGTGCAAGAGTTTATTGAAGGGCACGCATTGACTGCGGAACTGCCCATCAAAACCCATTGGGAAGGTCTTTGGAGTGAAAGCGCTGTTGTTGAATTCCTGCAAGATGTCTTAGCAATTTTAGAATTTGTTCACTCTCAAGGTGTTATCCATTGTGATGTCAAACCAGAAAACTTAGTCAGGCGTGCTTTTGATGGCAAGCTAGTTCTGATTGATTTTGGTTCCATCCAAGCAGTTGATTTTGGCATGGATGTGGAACTACCCATTTATAAAGTTCCCGTTACTTCCTTGGGTTACATCCCACCAGAACAATTTATTGGTCAAACACGACCCAACAGTGATATTTACGCTTTGGGCATGATTGCCATTCAAGCTTTAACTGGACTTTCACCTTTACAATTCCAAGTCGATACTTATACTAACGAAATTATTTGGCGTTACGATAACACACCCGTTAGTGATTATTTAGCTGCTATTCTCAGCCAAATGATCCGCTACGATTACCAAGAGCGTTTCCAGTCTGCCAGTGAAGTACTGCGTATACTCAAGCAAATGGTATGGGAAACACCGTTACCAGTGCAAATTTTCCCATCCCCAGATGACGAGTCATCTTATGCAGCCAATGAGAGTAAAAATTTAACCAAAACTTCTACATCGTCATCACCATTACTAACAGGTATGAAGGTGGGGTTGTTGACGAATTCTGTATTGATGGGATTGGGTGTGTATTCTTTACTGAGTAATGCTCAATTGCACACAGAAACAGATGTTTTATATAAAGCCACAGAAGAATACCAATCAGGAGATTTAAAAAAGGCGATCGCCCTGGCTAAATCCATTCCCTCTCACAGCAATGTTTATCCAGAGGCAAAAGCCACAATTGATGAATGGGAACAACAATGGCAAGTTGCAGCTGAAAAATATCAATTAGTTGAAAAGGCTTTAAATGAAGGTCAATGGACAGAGGTATTTCGCGTTTCTGCTCAAGTTCCCGATATTTTATATTGGCAAACTAAAACAGATAAATTAGTTGACCAAGCACGCACTAAAATTGAATCACAGGCACAAGATTTATTAGCCAAAGCTTACGATAAAGCAGAGGATAAGGATTTCTCCACCGCTTTAGACTATCTCCGTAAAATTCCCATTGAAAGCTCTGCTAGTGGGTTGGTTCAAGAAAAGTTAGTCGAGTATAAACAAAAGCAATACATCAGAGCCAGTTACTTTTTACAACAAGCTTACAATCAAGCCTATGTTGGTGACTTTGCTGGTGCGATAGAATTTCTCAGCCAGATTGCTAATGATACTCCTGTTTATGCTCAAGCTCAAATCAAAATACTTGAATATACTCAAAAGCAACAGCAATTCCAAAGCAAAGATCTAGCTTTATCAAAATTATTTGCAGCCAGGATAGAAGGGAAGGCTAATACTCGGCGCCGTTCAACTACTAAGGTAGTAAGTTTTGAGGCTGAAAACCATCTGGAAGAGGTAAATATTTGGTAAATGCTAATTAATAGCAAGCTAATGGAATTAGGAAGATGAGTGTATAAGATACTGAATATTGAGTTTATTTTTCCTTAGCTCCCCGACTTTTTTAATAATTCGGGGAGCTAAATTCAATTTATTTTGAATTGATTCATATTCATGGTTTGGTTTGTCTTGGATTGATGAAGTTAGGAAGTCGGAGAATTGGTACAATTACAGACTGGTTTTTTTTGCTTGGTAATTGATTTTGTGCTTGATTGCGGGCGTCTATTGCTTGTTGGTAATCTGGCTTGTATTTAATTGCATTTGTATAGGATGCGATCGCTTCTTCATAGCGGTTCAAATTCCCTAGAGCATTACCCCTACTGTACCAACTCTCAGAGTGATCAACTTTGTACCGAACTGCTTTATTATAAGCAGCGATCGCCTCTTCATATTTTTGTAAAATATATAGTGAATTTCCTAAGCCATACCACGCTTGATAATCATTTTGTTTTACAGATGTAGCTTTATTGTAAGATTGGACTGCCTCTTCATAACGTTGATTTTGATGTAGCGACCAGCCCCGTCCATACCACGCTTGATAACTATTAGGATTATATTTGATTACCTGATCAAAAGATGCAATTGCTTCAGGATAACGCCGCAAATTAATCAGGATATTACCTTTAGCTAACCAAGCTTGATGATGACTTTGCCTGTATTTCACTGCTTGGTCATAAGCTTTTACAGCATCTTCATAGCGTTGGAGATTAACTAATGAATTACCCCAGTGATACCAGGCTTGCTCATAATCTGGTTTGAATTCTACAGCTTTTTCATATGCAGCACCCGCCTGATCATAGCGTTTTAAATAATGCTGTGTTAATCCTTTACTGTACCAAGCTTCATAATAATCTGGTTTTAATTCGATTGCTTGGTCATAAGACTTAATAGCATTTTCATATTGATTTAAATTACTTAATGCTTGTCCTTTAGCCTGCCAAACTTCTGGAGCATCACTTTTCAGTTCTAAGGCTTTCTCAAAAGAGGCGATCGCTTCTTGATATCGCTGCATTTTTTGTAAGCTAAATCCCCTACCACTCCAAGCTTCTAAATAGTCTGGTTGAATTTGAATGGCTTTATCATAGGCTATTAGGGCTGCTTGATATTGATTTAGTTTATCTAATGTTTGTCCTTGCCCATACCACCCTTGAGCATAATCTGCTCTAATATTTACTGCCTTTTCATACACTGCTAATGCTTCTTGATAACGCTGCAAATCAAAAAGTGTATTTCCCTGTTTATATAATTCTGTCGCATTCTGAGAATGGATGGTATTAATCACAAATATAGATGCAGTTCCACCAAGTCCTACAGCTACTATCGCCGCTAAAGCTTGGAAAATTATCTTTTTTTTATTGGTGGGATTTTTAAGTTGCGGCGGTGGAGATGCGGGAGTCAGGGCGATGGTGGGTGAAGATGGCTGGTTTAAATCTCGCAATGCTTGTAAAACCGCAGTGGCGGAAGGATAGCGATGTCGAAAGTCATAACAGACCATTTTGTCTAAAACTTGGGTAAATTCGGGTGAAACTGTCGCCTGATTTAGCCAGGTAATTTCATGGGTTTCAGGGTCTTTGACTAGTTGCTCTGGGGGTAATCCTGTGAGGGCTTGAATAGCAAGTATTCCCACTGCATAGATATCACTACTAAATTGCGGGCTACCTTGAGCCTGTTCTCCAGGAATATAGCCAGGAGTACCGATAGCGACAGTAGATTTAGCTTGTCCTTGGGGAGTAATTACTTGAGTAGTGATTTGTTTAACCGCCCCAAAATCAATCAGCACTAATTTGTCATCTTGCTGGCGTCTGAGTAAATTGTGTGGGTTAACGTCACGGTGAATTACTTTTTGTTGATGGACAAACTCCAAAATCTCTAAAATCTCTTGTAAAAGCGCAATTACCTGGTCTTGAGCAAGAGTTTTCCCTGGGATTAATTCTTTACTCAGGTCATGACCTGGGATAAACTCCTGTACGAGATAAAATTCTGCGTTCTCTTCAAAGTAAGCTAAAAGCTGGGGAATGCGATCGTGAGTCCCTAATTTATACAAAACTTGAGCTTCCGTATCAAATAACCGTCTAGCTATCTCTAAAGTTGCTGGATCAGATGCTTGAGGCTTAAGTCTTTTGACAACACATTGAGGTGAACCTGGTAATTGAGTATCGCAAGCGACAAAAGTCTCACCAAATCCCCCACCTCCCAAGTAGCTAATAATTTGGTATCTGCCAACAAGTGTGTTTCCCAGCATCTGGTTTGCCTAGTTGAATGCGATATTATCTGATTCCAATCTTGCCACAAGCTAACCGGATGAGGGGGCGATGGGGAAAATATTCATCTAAAATTATCAAATTATCATCTCATGATTCCTATTAAAGATAGTATTTACCACCGCAATCAACCTATTATTAATTACTGGCTAATTGGCATTAATGTTGCAATTTTTCTCTGGGAAATACACTTAGAATTAGGTGATAAATTAGGCTATTTCGTCAACCAATTTGGTGTGATTCCTGCTCAGATTACCAGTGCTCTGACAAATGCGATTTTCTCTAATTCCGCAGCTTGGGTAGTTGTAATTTGGAGTTTTGTGTCACTGGTTTCTGGAATATTTCTGCATGGTAGTTTTAGCCAAATATTAGGAAACCTATTATTTTTGTGGGTTTTTGGTAAGACAGTTGAAAATTATCTGGGAAGAAAATATTATTTGGGTTTGTATTTGCTGGCTGGTGTTTTGACAGGAGTTGCACAAATTATCATTGAACCAAATTTAACAGTCCCCTTGATTGGTGCTAATGGTGCGATCGCATCTGTTTTAGGGGCATATCTGATCAAGTTCCCTCAAACGAAAATTTATACGATTTTGCCTCTATTAGTTGTATACATCCCGCTCGAATTACCAGCCTTTTTCTATCTATTTTGGTGGTTTATCCAACAGTCATTTTATGGTATCGGCAATTTACATATTCCCCCGGTGGGTGTGAACCAACCTAGTATTGCTTATTGGATGCAGGTTGTGGGATTATTTATTGGTGCTGCTTTTATGCACTGGAAAAAATGAAGACTATCCTGCACATCACACACAGGCAACAATGGGAGCAAGCCAAACATCTCGGCAGCTATCGTGGTGATACTCTGGATTCTGAAGGGTTTATCCATTGTTCTCACGCTAACCAAATAGTTAAAGTTGCCAATTGGTTCTTTAAGCAAAACACAGGTTTGGTAATTCTCTGCATTGATGCTGATCAAGTTAAAGCTGAAATTCGTGATGAGGAAGCGGAAATAGGTGAATTTTTTCCGCATATTTATGGTGAGTTGAATGTTGATGCAGTGGTTGAGGTGATTGGTTTTGAACCTGGGGAAGATGGTTGTTTTGAGTTGCCACTAGGGGTTGTAAATTTAGAATAACGCACCGGAAAAGAGAGATGGAAAGTCAAGAGTTTGATGTGGGTGGGTATGTGGAGCAAATGGCTTTGTTGCTGGATTTGCAGTTGCGGGATGAGTATCGGGATGGAGTGGTGGCGAATTTTGAGAGAATAAAAGCGATCGCTTATCTCGTAAACTCATTCCCAATACCAGAGGAAGTTGAAGTTGCACCAGTGTTTGAGCCATGAATGATGCTGTGTCAATTGCGGCGGCGGTGCGGGAGGGGAGAGTTAGCGCGGTGGATGTTACCAAGGCGGCGTTAGCTAAAATTGCAGCGCGGGATCATGAACTGAACTGTTTTACGGCTGTAATTACGGAAACGGCTTTAGCAGATGCAGCCAGAATTGATCGTGAAATTGCTCAAGGTAACAATCCCGGTGTCTTGGCTGGTGTACCTTTTGCGGTGAAAAACCTGTTTGATCTCGCTGGTTTAACTACTCTGGCGGGGTCAAAAATTAATGCGGAGAACCCCCCAGCTACCCAAGATGCAACGGCGATAGTCAAGTTAAAACAGGCGGGTGCTGTGCTGGTTGGCGCTTTAAATATGGATGAATACGCCTATGGGTTTGTGACGGAAAATTCCCATTATGGCGCGACTCACAACCCCCACGATTTACAACGGGTGGCTGGGGGTTCATCTGGCGGTTCGGCGGCGGCGGTGGCGGCGGGGTTAGTCACGTTGACGCTGGGTTCTGATACCAATGGTTCGATTCGTGTCCCGGCGGCGTTGTGTGGTGTTTTGGGTTTAAAACCAACTTATGGCAGGTTGTCCCGTGGTGGAGTAGCTTTATTTTCTGGTAGTTTTGACCACATTGGCCCCTTTGCGCGTTCCGTGCAGGATATCGCTACGGTGTTTGATGTGCTTCAGGGGGAGGATAATCAAGATCCTGTTTGTACCAAGCTTCCTCCTGAACCATCTTTAGCACAACTCAATCAAGATATATCTGGTATCAGAATTGCCATTGCAGGTGACTATTTTGTTAAGGGTACAGAAGCGGAAGCCCTAGCAGCAGTGGCACAGGTCGCCCGTGCGTTAAATATTACTGAGTATGTAACACTACCAGAAGCAAATCGTGCCCGTGCAGCAGCATTTGTGATTACAGCCAGTGAAGGGGCAAATCTGCATTTAGAGAAATTAAAGTCGCGTCCTCAAGATTTTGATCCCGCCACACGCGATCGCTTTTTGGCTGGGGCATTAATTCCGAGTAGCTGGTATCTACAAGCACAACGGTTTCGGAGATGGTATAGCGATCGCATTCGGGAAGTTTTTCAAAATGTAGATATAATTCTTGCCCCAACCACACCAATTTCCGCGCCCTTAATTGGACAACAAACCATGATTTTAGATGGTGAAGAAATTCTTGTCCGTCCTCATTTAGGGTTATTTACTCAACCATTATCTTTCATTGGCTTACCTGTTTTATCAGTACCAATTCAGCGCCCCAATGCTTTACCTTTGGGTGTGCAATTGATAGCAGCCCCTTACAACGAAGCGCTAATTTTGAGAGTTGCATCTTTCCTGGAATCCGAAGGCATAATTTCAGTAAAAGTGCTTGGTGGAACAGCATCCCCATGAGTACAGAAAGCCTGAAAATAAATTTTCGGCTCATAGATCAAGGGCGTTTTATTGCTTAACTGTCCTCAAGCGATCGTCTATAAGATTAACTAGCAACCTAGGTTATTAGAATTCTTGTCAGCTTTAGATTAACTTTATTTAAGGTAAGTCTTTGAGAACTTGAGTATTAATCGTTTTAAAAATCCGTTCTACAATACCACCTTGGTTTGGGCGATCGCGCAATTCGCACTGAAATCCCAGTTTCTTATCATATTTTTAAGCAAATACTTTTAATTATTGCCATAATTTGGTAATAGGTTAAGGAGTAGCGATCGCCACCTGCAACAGCCGTGTCAATGAAATAACGCAATTTACCAGCCTCATTCATATCTCGGTGTTGGGTTATTCCACCTTCTGATCTGCGATCGCTTGGCTGTAGAATGGTCGATTGGGGCGATCGTTGAAAGCCATAAATTATACCATTGGCATCAAGTCCGAGATCGTACTTTATCCCGTGACGACTTTGTGAAGTTAGTCACAGATAATATGAATTGAATATGTTCTAGCAAGATCACCCATGAAGGTTAGCTTGTTCTTGCAGCCACGGATCTACAGGCTGTCCATCTTTGCGGCGTAACTCAATCTCCACTGCAATCACTTCTTTAGAACCAGGAGGGGCTGGTTTTTGATGGAAAATAATGTCGTAGTCTAGGGGATTATGCTTGCGTTCTTTTAACCAGTCCTGCACTTTAGTTGTAGCAAAGAACGATTGCCCTTGTTCAAACATGCGAGTAATCTGCATTTGTAGGGTATAGGGATTTAAACGACCCATTTTTACCGCCTTTGTAGTTTTTATATCTAGATAACTCTGATGTTAGTTTAACCATGAAAGGATGACTACTTTTCTGTAAAGAAGTATCTCCTGTCTACGTGAGAGGATATATTTTTGACATCCTTTTTGCTATTTTCACTACCTTAGTTCTTATTTGACCTGACTCAAGCAAGTTCTCTCAAGCCTCAAAAGCTTTGATAACAACAGTTTTGCCTGAAAAATATCTGATCATTTCGCCAAAATATTTTTTATAAGTGTATACACTTATAAAATAAGATACTGTAAAAGGCATAGACACCCTCAGATAAGTCGTGACATGATGCATTCATAACAACGCAACGACTATCACATAGGGATTAAAAGACATGTTTAACAAAGGTTTTGTATCTAAGGTAGGATTTTTTATAGCTTTAACAGGAACCGTGCTGATGCCAGCAGATCAAGCAAATGCAGGAACTTTAGTAAACTGGGATGATTACGCTTCTGGGTGGACTGCACCAAAATCAGGAGAAACAAGGAGCTTAGTCTCAGGGAGCGGAACAACAGAGATTAATTTTCTCCTGGGTAAAGATACATCATTCGCAAGTTTTGGTGGTAGTGGCAAAACTCCCCTCATTAACAGCACTCTTAATGGTACTGACCCTAACACAAACAAAAGTCTGCACGTCCAAATAGATCCCAAAAAAGTTGGTTTGCAACAGGGAGATAATTCAGCAACTCTGACTACCAGGTTCAAAAATTTTGGTGGTCTTCTCGAAGGTGTTTCCTTCAAGCTGTTTGATATTGATATCTCTTCTGGTTCTTGGCAAGACCGTGTAATTTTGAAAGGGTTTGCAGGGGGTCAAGTTATTAATCCTATTTTCTCAGTATTTGATTCTACTACTGTCAAAAAAGTTGGTGATTACACCCTTGATGGTATTAAAGCCGCAGGTAACGACTCAGATAATGGCAATGTGACAGTCAGCTTTGCTAGTGCAATTGATGGTTTCGAGTTAGTCTTTACTGATGGTGAAGCTCACGCCAATAGAACTAATTTCAATCCGGGTAGCCACGGTATTGGTATTGGTGACATAACATATACCAAGATTGTTACCGAAAGTGTTCCAGAACCCACTACCATATTAGGTTTGTTGGTATTTGGTGCTTTTGGCGCAAGTTCAGTTCTGAAGCGCAAACAGCATCAACCAGAATAATGATTGAATTGTCGGTTAATTTAGTTGTAGGGTAGGAATTTTGCCTACCCTTTGCTTTTAAGCTCTTACTGCAAGTTTTGGCGATCGCCTGAACCTATTTACTTTAATTTGATGTCAGCTTCTATAATCATGAGAGGGTTCGGCACACCTGATCCTCTTGAGCGGGTCAACAGCATCAAACTTCATCCTTTTCAAGGAAAAGTAACAAAACTGCAAAAGTACGGTAAACAGGAATACTCAATTTACTAGTTGACCGTTAAAATTAAGATTGTCAGGCAAGTTGAGGAGCCGCCAGGATGCAAGTGCCATACGACTCTGATAAGCGGAAATTGTTGTCATCCCTGTCACATGGGGCAATTTTCTTTAGTACAACATTGTTCTCGATTGGAATTCCTATTGTAATTAGTATCATTTCCGACGACCCAGTTGTGAAAAGCAACGCCAAAGAATCGATTAACTTTCACTTTAATGTTTGGTTCTGGGCAACCTTAATTGGTATCCCTCTAGGAATTATCTCTTGGATAACCTTCGGCATTGGTGGAATTTTATTCTTTCCCGTGGTGGCGTTGGGTTTTGCAATACACTGGGGTTTAACTATTTGGGCAATTTTCCACTGTTTAACTAATCCGGATGAATCGTTCCGTTATCCCTTTATTTTTCGACTGTTCTAATTGTAGTTACTCAAAATCTGGTTTTTCTAGTAAAGGGAATGAGAGAATCATCCCTTTTTTGTTTTTATTTTATTGTGCGATCGCTTTGTATAAATTTCTTTAGCCTTCAAATGTCTTGAGAATCTACTCTGGCAGAAGAATATTCAAGATTCTATGACTTTTGCAATATATCTAATACTTACTACTCGCAAAAAGAGCGATAATAATTACTGCCATTCTTTTTTGATAACACTCGATACACCCTTATTTTATAAAGGGGTATAACCCCTCTTTGCAAAAATGCAAAAGAGGTATCAATAACGCCTAAATATAACAACCAATAAATTAATTATTGGTGTGGATTTGATTGGGGCAATTTTTTGAGCAGTTAGACCAAAGGAGGTTCAGATGAGTCGTCTTATTTATGAAAGTTCAGTTTCGTATAAAGGATATCTCATCATTCCATTTGTTTTTGGTAAAGCAGATAATTACGAAATTTATTCGTATAAACTCTTATCAGAAACTGGATATAAAAGCCATTTTCATAAATCAGAGAATCCAGCAGAAATCTATGGCAATAGCATCAATAACATCATAGAAATTGCCAAAGAACATATTGATAAAAATGCTGAGTTTGTGAGCAAAGGAGATGGTTTTAAGTCTCGCTATATTTATCGCAACAATTTGATTATCGTCTTTCAGGAAGGTGGTAAATATTTTTATGATCATTATCCACCAGAATTATTGAATAACATTGCCGCCCCAAAATTATTCAAATCAGAATTTGAATGTTTAAACTGGATCAAGCAAGGGTTTGAAGGACGATATACTCGGCAACGAGTAATATAAAAAGCAACCTTCAAAAAGCTAAGGCAACCAAAAGTCAGGCAAGATAGATTTACCCAAGTCGCGCACTGTCTGGTTAAGTCTTCTTGCTACTTTTATATGTGCTTCATCTTCCTCAACAGATAAAATCTCAGATAACTGACCTTTTCCTAAAGAAGAAACTACTAAATTTGCTGCTTCTAATCCTGTGACATAGGCCTTTTCTTGAGACCAAGAACCGTGACGATTGATAATCCAATCTCCACTCATAAATACATTTTTAAAACTAGTTTTAGCTGGCAACATCTGGCGGTAGCTACCAGGAGCTAAATGAGTTACAGCATTCGGTAAACGAATCACACTACTATCAATAATCTTTGCTTCTCTAAATGCTGGTATACAAGTTGCTAAATAACCCTGAACTATGGGCAAAATTTCTGCGTCACTTAAATTGAGAAACTGATTGGCGTGATAAAAATCAGCTTCAATCACCGTTCCAGGTTCATCTTGATATTCATCATGTAATGCATTTAAATCAAAAAATGTCCATCCTGTAGTGACATCAAATCCAAAGCAAGCATTAGAAGGACGAGGAATATCAATTTTGCGGTCAAACCACAACCGAGTTGCTAATACATCAATTGCACCCAAATTATGTAAATTGCGAAATTCTTCACGGCTTTGTAAGCTAGGGCTAGTAGAGACGATTTTCTTCATACCAGTGACACCAACTGCAAAAATCACAGCATCTGCATCAAAGGTTTCTTCACCGCAAACAACACCAGTGGCTCGATTATTACTATCAACAATTAAGTCAGTGACGCGGCGTTTAGGTAGTAATCTGGCGCCAGCTTTTTCAATCTTCTCTACCCAAGGACGAAATATCTTTTCCCCGACGGTTCCTCGACACCAAACTACATCAAAATCATGTTGATGTGCCAAAATAAAAAAGTACAGCATCCCTAAAGTTGCGGCGGCTGAACATTGTTCACCAGGGGCAAATAAACCCACTAACAACATTGGTTCAAAAGCATCTCGATAAAGCCTTGCAGAGACACCAAAAGTTTTGAATAATTCACGGGCGGTTACAGAGTCATAACGCCGCCAAGCTGCATCAGAATTGTCAAAATCAACAACGGCATAAAGTAAAGGTAAGGCACTGAGACGGTGAATTAATGGCAACCTTTGAAACTGAGTGTAGAGAAATGTGCCCAGAGGTGCAGGGAGTCGCAGTAAATCTTGAAAAATTGGTGATTCAACTTCTAATCCCGCAGGGGAATACTGCGCGGAACGAGTCCAAGTAGTAAAGGGATTTATTCCTAATTCATTAATTAAAGCAAAAATATTTCTGTAAGGATACCAGAAGCCGTGAATCCCCGCTTCTACAGACTTTCCGGCTGCGGTTTTCCAGCCAGCTACTAGTCCACCGGGATGAGGGCCTGCTTCTAGTAGTGTCACATCATATCCTTGCTTTGCTAACTGGTAGGTTGCGCCTAAACCAGCCCAACCTGCACCCACGACTACTACCCGTTTTTGTTGTAACCCTACTGTCATCCCCGCCTCCGCTTGTTGCAGTCCCTCAATAAATTTAACAGAGGGCGGAGGCAAGGCGTGGTCTGTGTCATTAATTTTGCTGGGTAAAGTCGTTTGTAGTAAAGACTAAAGTGCTTACTACGAACCTAGCCAAACTTTTTAGACTAACCAGTAATTTTAAATCAAATATCGCCGATGTAGCATTAACAGCAGAGCGCTTATTACTCTGGCGGAGTTTTCCCCCCGCCTGCATATACTGCAAACTATTCTTACCATAGCGCGTCTTGACACTCAGCAACATTCTTTGCGAATCAGAGGTTATTTATAAAGTAAAAATAAAATTATGGTAGCCGCATAATATGGTGCGTTACGGCTAATTCTCATTGTTTGTGAGTCTCAAATATACACTAATATAGTGTAAGTTGAAAAAGTTTGATATTTAGGATAATAAATAATGTATCAAACAGATCCGCCACTCCCTGCGAAAGACACGTTACCGACAATGTATGATCTTCCTAGCGAAGACCCAGAGGAACCAGGCTTGCCAGATCAATTTCATTTATTGCAACCACAATTATTATCAGAAACATTTCGTCCTCCTCATTATCCTATCGAGGAAATATTTACAGCTAGTGATCTGAATCTTTATTATGATTCTCGTCATCCACTGTGGTATAAACGCCCAGATTGGTTTGCAGTTGTGGGTGTTCCTTATCTTTATGACAATAGAGATTTGCGTTTAAGTTATGTGGTTTGGCAAGAAGCTATTAATCCTTATATTGTTGTTGAGTTACTGTCACCAGGAACAGAAAAAGAAGATTTAGGTCAGATATTGCAAGATGTAGAAAAACCTCCTGGTAAATGGGAAGTTTACGAGAAGATTTTGAGAATACCTTATTACGCCATATTTGACCGCTATAAATCTGAGTTTAGGATGTTTCAATTGACAGGCGATCGCTATGTCGAAACTTTGCATAAAACAGCTTTAAATTCAAATTCCCGTTTTTGGATTCCTGGCTTACAATTAGGTTTAGGAGTGTGGGAAGGTAATTATAAACATGTCCAAATGCCTTGGTTACGTTGGTATGACCAAAATGGTAATTGGATGTTAACTCCCGCACAAGAAGAAAGACAGAAAGCCGAACAGGAAAGACAAAAAACAGCAAGATTAATTGCACAATTGCGTGCCCTGGGTGTTGAACCTGATTTAGATTAGGGTTGTGAGTTGAATGATCGCTAAAAAAAAGAACTGCACCTGTGAATGTCTAAAGATACGCATCACAGATGCAGAATTCGTTTAAATAACGAGCGCGGAGGGATTTGAACCCCCGACCCACAGAACCGGAATCTGTTGCTCTATCCACTGAGCTACGCGCCCTCGTACTGGATGATTATAGCATAATAATGCTAAAGATAATCGGCGGGGTTGATGGGTGTGCCATGACGACGGACTTCAAAATGGAGGTGAGGCCCGGTAGATAGTCCAGTCGAACCAACAGCAGCGATCGCCTGTCCGCGTTGTACTCCTTGACCTTCGGAAACATACAATTCGCTGCTATGTCCATATAGTGTGGTTATACCTTGTCCGTGGTCGATAATTATGGCTTTGCCATAGCCACCATACCAGCCGGCAAAAATCACTGTTCCGGAATCAGCTGCGCGAATTGTACTACCGTAATTAGCGGCAAAATCTAATCCGCCATGAAAACGGCGATAGCCTAGAATCGGGTGTATCCGCCAACCAAAAGGACTGCTGGTGGGTGCATCGCTGGGAAATGCGAGTATCCCTGTACCACGAATAATGATACCTGTACGGCTGTTTGTCTTCGTCTGGGCTGCTGCTACTTTTTGTTGAATTAAGACTGCTAAATTTTGTGAATCTCTCTCTAATTGGTTTTGTGCTGCTTCTAGGGCGAGGCGATCGCTATTGAGGCGTTGAATTAATTCTGACTGTAACTGCGCTTGCATTTGATAATCGGCTTTTTGGGCTAGCAATTCCTGACGCATCAAGGAAATTTCGTTTTTTTGCTCTTCTAGTGCGGTTTTTTGCTTGTTGATCAGGTTAGCTTGGGTGTTAAGTTTTGCCAAAATTTGTTGGTCTGCCTGATAAACTAACTTCAGCTGATGACGACGGCTGATAAAGTCACTGAGATTATGGCTTTGCAGCAAAACTCCCCAACCTTGAGCAGTTGGCGATCGCTGGAGAAAACGCAACCTTGCTACAGTTGCTACCTGACTTTGTGCATAAACACTTACCGCCGCCGCTAAATTAACTTCTAATTGCTGGAGACGTCGGGTAGCTTGTTGTAATCGCAACTCACTATCTCGAATCTGACTATTAGTGGTTTTGAGGTTTTGCTTTAAACCAGTGAGGTGGCTTTGCGCTGCATTTTGCAGATTAGTTAAGCGATCGCGTTGCTTGACTACATTTTGGCGTTCTTGCTGAATTTGTTGTTGTTGCTGTCGGAGGGTGTCAATTGTAGGTGCAGGTGTCGCAGATACTGGTAGCCAGAACAGAATACAGCAAAGTATCAACAAACTCCCCCAAAATTTCCCAGGTCGAAGAAATGGCGCTTTCATGCCGTTATAGCCAAGAGATTGCAAGCATAAACAGCATTATTCCCAAAACTGGGGAACATCTAACATGCAACTGTAAATTATCCTGCTGAAAGTTGTTGACTATTGACTGTTAACTGTGAGTAGTTAACTGCCAACAGTAACAATGGGATACTTTTTTAGTATTTCTTGAAAAATGTAAATCAAATTTGTAGCACACGTACAATTATGTTTAACATCCAAAGCATAAATATCTAGCTATAAAAATAAGGTGATGATAAATAACGATGGCGTTTTTTTAATCTCAGGAAAGCGGATTAATCATTAGGAATTGGGTCAATATTTGCACACATTGCCGATATTAAATCGAACAATTGAGAGCATCGCTTAAGGAGAAAATAATATGCCACGACCAATACACAGTTCAGTCATTGTGATTACAGGTGCATCTAGCGGAATTGGGCGAGCGACAGCACTGGAGTTTGCTAAACACAATGCCAAATTGGTGCTAGGCGCAAGGTATGAAGCAGCTTTGCGAGAAGTTGCTGAAGATTGTCAACAATTAGGTGGCGAAGTGGTGGTAGTGCGAACTGATGTTACCTACGAATCAGATATTCAAGCATTAACACGCCGGGCAATTGAAGCCTTTGGGCGGCTAGATGTCTGGGTTAACAATGCGGCCGTCAGTGTATTTGGCCGCTTTGAAAAAGTACCTATGGAAGTTTTCCGCCGGGTAATGGAAACTAATTTATTTGGTTATATTTACGGGGCACGTGCTGCTTTGCCTCACTTCCGTGATCAAGGTAATGGTAACTTGATCAATGTTTCTTCAGTTGTCGGAGTTACTGGTCAGCCATACACGATTCCCTATACCATCAGCAAGTATGCGATTCGTGGATTATCCGACTCCTTACGCATGGAATTATATCTAGACAATGCATCTGATATTCATGTCTGCACAGTCTTACCGGGTTCTATTGACACACCAATTTTTCAACACGCAGCTAATTACACTGGTCGCCAAGTCAAACCTATGACACCTGTATACCCTGCCAAACAGGTTGCTGAAGCAATTGTTGGGTTAGTGGAGAAGCCACAGCGAGAAGTCCTTGTTGGTCAAGCAGCTTATTTGCAAACATTGCAGAAAACCTTGCTACCTGAAGTATTTGAGCGGATGATGGCACGTCAGGTTGACCAAGACCACTTCCTAGACTACAAATCAGTTCCTGAAACTGATGGTAATGTGCTTGAGTCAATGGAAGATTACACTGGTGTGAGTGGGAACTGGCTGGATACTGACGGCAGAACGACATCAGATGTTTGGGATATGGCAAAGCAGACAGCACAGAAAATTGGTCTACCGATTTCTATTTAGGGAATATATCGGATTATTATTTGATTTTTGAACGACAGGTAGTGGACTGTCTAGACGAAAGTAATGGATTAGGCGTGGGTTGGGTTTCCTGATGTCAACCCAACCTGCATTTTTTTGCATCATTTTAGCTTTGATACGCCACTACAAATACTTAATTATTTTCACAAATAAAATTGGATTTCTATAGTTTAGATATAGAAGAAAAAGAAGCCGCTATCGAGCAGCTTCTTTAAGCATAAGGAACGTTAAAAATAAATATTTGGTTTACTGATCTAGAGGTGTAAGTCGATCAGTAATTAAGCATAATTTGGCATTTCTCTAAAACGTCTAAAATGACTAATTCTTAATTACTTCTATTGGTGCTGAGGAGCAGCTTCTGGTTTTATTTGTGAACTCAAAATTATATTAAAGCTATTTTATAGAAATTAATTCGACCAAAAGTCACAAATATACCCATGACTTTAGTCACAACATAAAACCACTCGACTAAGGCGATCGCTATCTTTAAATGGCTTTTGAACTTGTTGGGCAAGGTTAAACTTAACCCGATTACTGCCCAAGCTAACCGTGGTGTATTCCCGGCGTTGGGGAAAATTCACTAGCTAACATCGAGTTGAGCTAAAAATTTGAGTGCTACTTGAGTAGCAATTCGCCTTTACAGTTTATGATGCCTCAAGATACAAATATTCTTACTTTCTGTGTCAAACAAGTTAGTTGAGAAAAATTATTAATGTTGCATCGATGGGAGGCAAGATATAGTAGCCTGTAGACAGCTAATACATCACGACAGCAATAACAAATAAGAGATGCAAAATCTCTGACTTCCAATCCATAAGTCATTAAGAATGGAAAATATTTGTGAGTAATGATCGGCAAAAGTCTAAAGAAACACCCCAAAGCAGATTTCTGGGACAAACAGCGGCCAATCAAAGCAGTATTTCTAGTAGTACCTCTACAAGTCAGATGCGAGTCACGCTGAAGGTCAATGGCAAACTGCAAATTTTAGAAATTGAACCGAGGGTGACGCTGCTAGATGCCTTACGGGAACAGCTGGGGTTAACAGGGAGTAAGAAGGGCTGCGACCACGGTCAATGTGGGGCTTGCACAGTTCTAATTGATGAGAATCGGGTTTATGCTTGTCTGTCTTTAGCTGTGATGCAGCAAAGCAAGGAGATCACCACAATTGAGGGACTGGCTGGAGGCGATCGCCTACATCCGATACAAGCTGCTTTTATTGATAATGATGGCTTTCAATGTGGTTACTGCACACCCGGACAGATTTGTGCGGCAGTAGCATTGCTCAATGAAGTTAAGCAAGGTAGTGCCAGTGTTGTCACTCCTGATTTGACTTGTCCGCCGCAGTTGGCAGACCTCTCGGCAACGGAAATCCAAGAGCGACTGAGTGGAAATCTGTGTCGTTGTGGTGCCTACAATGGCATTATCGCCGCCGTGCAGCAAGCAGCCGGACAAAATGAGAGTGCTGAGTAGATTTGTAGTGTTCAAAGTATTCCTTAAGCATCACTAAAGTGCTGACTACCAAACTCTGACATTAAAAATTAATGAATAATTTCTCCTATGTCCTAGCTGCCTCGGTGGCTGATGCCTTGCAACAGGTAGTTGCAGCACCAGAATCAAGATTGATCGCGGGTGGTACAAACCTAGTCGATCGCCTGAAAGTATTTCTTGATCAGCCTAGTTTATTGATCGACATTTCCCGCCTCGCTATTAACCAAATAGAAACCACACCAGAAGGGGGTTTACGAGTTGGCGCGCTGGTGACAAACACCGCCCTCGCCAATCATCCCGATGTTCGACGTAACTATCCTTTATTGTCCCGTGCCATCCTTTCCGGTGCGTCCCAGCAAATCCGCAACGTGGCGACTGTCGGGGGAAACATCCTACAACACACTCGCTGTCCTTACTATTACGACACAGCATTTCCTTGTAACAAGCGTCACCTTGGCAGTGGTTGCCCCGCAGCCATTGGGGTGAATCGAATGCACGCTATTTTGGGTGCTAGTGATCAGTGTGTAGCCGTCCATCCGTCGGATATGTGTGTGGCACTGGCTGCTTTAGATGCGATCGTGGAAGTAGAAGGGGCGCAAGGACAACGGCAGATTCCTTTTACAGAGTTCCATCGTTTACCAGGCAATGAACCGCAACAAGATACAGTACTTGCACCGGGGGAACTGATTACCGCCGTGATTTTGCCGCCCCTGGCTTTTGCACAATCTGGTGTGTATTTGAAACTCCGCGATCGCACATCCTATAGTTTCGCCTTGATTTCTGTAGCCGCCGCCCTTGACTTGAAAGGGGAAGAAATTCAAGCAGCACGGCTGGCCTTGGGAGGCGTGGCTCATAAACCTTGGCGATCGCTAGAAACGGAAGCATTTTTACAGGGTAAACCCGCAAATGCCACAACGTTTGAGCAAGCTGGAGAATTGGCTCTCAGAGAAGCCCAGCCCCTGACTCATAATGCTTTCAAGGTAAACATGGCAAAACGCAGCATCAAACGCGCATTAACTATTGCAGCCCAAGGTGGAGGTGTAGCATGAGCAAGGTAATTGGACAGGCGATCAGTCGCAAAGATGGACGAGCTAAAGTTACAGGTACTGCAACCTACGCCGCCGAACATCAAATTCCCGGATTGGTTCATGGCTACTTGGTGACAGCCAGCATTGCTAGTGGACGCATTCAGCAAATTGATACTAGTGCAGCCAAGCAAGCACCAGGAGCGATCGCTGTCTTTACCCATCAAAATGTGCCACAAATTAGCAAACCCCAAACCGGAATGCTCTACGAACAAAGGCTACCGTTGGCAGATGATCGTGTGTACTATGGTGGACAAATCATTGCTTTGGTGGTTGCACAGACCTTTGAACAGGCAAGAGATGCCGCACATTTAATACAGGTTAAGTACGAAAATACCACAGCGTTAGTTGATGCCCAACAAGCCATCTTTGAAGATGTAAAATCATTCATGGGTGAGGCGTTGCAATTGGAGCAAGTTGCCGTCGGAGATTTCGCCGCAGCCCTAGCCAGTGCCACAACCAAAATAGAGGCAACCTACACCACTCCTACAGAACTCCATGCACCGATGGAACCTCACGCCATCATTGCTCACTGGCAAGGTTCTGACTCCCTCACCATCTACGAGCCGAGCCAAGCCCTCGCACTCATGCAGTATACCTATGCTCAACTCTTTGGCATTCCCCAGGAGCAGGTGCGGGTGATTTCTCCTTACATCGGGGGTGCATTTGGCTCTAAGGCCTTTCCCTGGCCTCATGCCATACTCTGTGCGGTGGCGGCTCGTGAACTGCAATGCCCGCTTAAATTGGTCTTGAGTCGCCGTCAAATGACCGCCAATACTGGACATCGTTCGGAAACTGTACAGACCATCAGTTTAGGGGCTGATGCTGGGGGCAAACTCATCGCCATCGACCATGTAGCCAAGTCCTGTACATCCCTGGTGACGGCTTTTCCGGAACCTTGCGTTCTGATTACCCCAGCCATGTATGCAGCACCCAACTTGCGGGTCAAGCAACAACTCGCAACCATGAATGTCGGTAGTCCCACCTTTATGCGGGCACCTGGGGAGAATCCAGGGATGTGGGCACTAGAATCAGCAATGGATGAACTAGCCTGGGCGCTGAACATCGACCCGGTGGAACTGCGACTCAAAAATGAAACACAACAACATCAGTCTAAAAAATTACCCTTTTCCGCCAAGTCCTTCGCCGACTGCTTGACTGTGGGATCTGCCCAATTTGGTTGGCAAAATCGACCGCAGCCGCGATCGCTCACCCGTGGTGGCAAACTTGTAGGATGGGGGATGGCAGCTGCTACCTTCCCTGGTTATCGGGGGCAAGCTTCAGCCCAGGTGAGACTGTTAGCCAATGGCACAGCCCAAGTCCTGACATCTGGGAATGATATGGGTACTGGTGCTTATACCATAATTGCCGCCACAGCCGCCGATATGCTCGGTCTACCCGTCGAACAAGTGCATGTCCAGTTGGGCGACTCCCTATTACCCAACGGTGGTATGGCCGGGGGTTCGATGATGACTGCCTCCCTAGCTCCCAGCGTGATGGCGGCTTGTCAAGAAGTACTGAAAATTGCCAACGTCACCACGGCATCAGAGGCCTTTGCCGCCCTGCGCCAATCTGGACTGCCAGCCTTTGAAGCCACCGCTACCACAGCCCCAGGTGCTGAAACCAAGCAATGGGCATTCCAATCTTGGGGCGCTCACTTCTGCGAAGTCAGCGTCGATGAAGAAATTGGACGCCTGCAAGTCACACGCTGGGTATCGGTGATGAATATTGGCCAGGTGATGAATGCTAAAACTGCTGCTAGCCAAGTACGCGGTGGGGTGATTATGGGCATTGGACAAGCCTTGATGGAGGAGTGCAACTATGATCCGCACATTGGTTATCCCGTGGTTTATGACTTAGCCACCTATCACTTCCCAGTTCATGCAGACATTCCTCAAATTGGCGTCACCTTTGTCGGTGAACCCGACTTCAACTTTAACCCTGCTGGGGCTAGAGGTGTGGGTGAAATTGGCATTACAGGAGTTGCAGCTGCGATCGCCAATGCCACTTATCATGCCACTGGTAAACGAGAGCGAACGCTCCCCATAACTCCAGACAAGTTGATTGGGTCATAGAGTTGTGCGGTTCAATTCAAACGGCTAGTTTTTACTACGAACTTATCAAGTCTGTAATAGAAAAATGTCGCTGTTTATCTAATTCTTGCAGCCGCATTTTTTCAGCATAAAAAGCATTGTAGTATGATTGCCATCGCTCCGGTTCTGTATCTGGATCGGTTGCTTGCCAAAGTTCTAAGAAGTGGCGATAGCGCTTTTCGCGTAATACTCTTTCCATACAGGCGATCGCAGCTTGTACAACATGAGGAGTCCGCAAGATGTCTTTTTGCATTTTCTCACTCAGGTGGAACAGATGGGATACCAAACCCATTTCTTCAGGAAACTCTGGGTAGATATCTTGCAGATTTGATACTAAATCTACTTCCATTTTTACTGAAATCTGTATAATTTGTTGCCACAAAAAGCGGTGATGGGAAAGACTAAATTGTAAATCTCGCTCCTCTAAGGCAGCAAGAATAGTTGGCCGTTGTTCAGGACAATGGAGGTAAATCCGCAGCAATAAAGCTTCTGCTTGTTCTAAAAGATTAGGTTCATTGGAGATCGGGGATGGGGCGGTTTTTCTGCCATTCCCACCTCTCTTGGCTGATGCAGACTTGTTGAGACGTAGCAATGATACGTCTGATTGAGGCACAATTTGAGTTAACAGGTTTTCTATTCTTAGTGGTATGAGTCTGGTATCCCCTAAGCTGAGAATTTCCGCACAGTAGGAAACGTAATAATTGCGAGTATCATTATTTTCTATGTTTTTCAGTAATTTTACTATTTGCTGGGTTACTTGCTGAAAATCAGTAGCCTCTCTTAAATCACGGTTTTTAATAATTTGTTGAATTTGCCAATTGAGCCACAGAGGGGCATTCGCCAACAGTTGCTGATAATCTTCTAGTGTGTGACTGTGCAAGTATTCATCAGCATCCTTGCCATCAGGGATGTTCAAAATCTTCATTTGAACTTCGCCCTTATATGCCAGTTGTGCTATTTCGCCGATCGCGCGTTCGGTGGCATTTGTCCCGGCTTGATCGGCGTCAAAGTTGAGTACCAGTTTTTTTGATTCGGTGTAACGTAATACCAGCTTTACTTGTTCGATGCTCAGAGCTGTACCAAGGGAAGCCACAGCGTTATTAATACCAGCAGCGTGGAGGGCGATCGCATCAAAATATCCCTCTACCACCACCACTTGATCGAATTGGGAAATCCCGGCTTTGGCTTGATCGAGGGCAAATAGGGTTTTCCCTTTACTAAAAAGTTCAGTTTCTGGTGAATTTAAATATTTAGGCTGCTCATCAGTCAGGGTTCTCCCACCAAAGCCAATCACCCGCCCTTGCACGTCTCGGATGGGAATCATCAAGCGATCGCGGAACACGTCATAATAACCGCCCCCTTCCTTACGGGGTTTAATCAATCCCGCTTTTTCTACCAGCTGCGCCGGATAGTGTTTACTGTCTATCAGATAGCGAGATAGAGTTTCCCAACCAGGGGGAGCATAACCTAAGCCAAACTGTTGAATTGTCGCTTCATGGAGTTGGCGATCGCTTCGCAGATATTGTATGGCTTTTTGCCCTTGGGATTGTCTCAAGACATGTTGATAAAACTGTGCTGTCGAAGCCAGAATTTCATACAGTTGTTCACGCAACGACAACTGACGCTGTAATTCTTGCCTTTGTTCTGGTTCCAGAGTTTGTACAGGTACTTGATACCGCCGTGCTAAATCCAGCACCACATCAGCAAAAGAGCGTTTCCCCACCTCCATCACAAACTTAATGGCATTTCCCCCAGCTTGACAGCCAAAGCAGTAATACATTTGCTTGGTTTGACTGACAGTAAAACTAGGAGACTTTTCATCGTGGAAGGGGCACAAACCTACAAAATCCTTACCCCGCTTACGTAAAACCACATATTCTGAGACGACATCGACAATGTCAGCACGTTGTTTAACTTCTTCAATTGTGTCTGGGTGTAAGCGGGGAATTTGCATTTTTGTTATTTGTCATTTGTTGTTTGTTATTTTGTAGAGACGTTGCAGTGCAACGTCTGTTATTTGCTATTTCTCCTCATCTCCCCATGCCCAATGCTCTATGCCCCATTCCCTATTATATTGTTGTTGTTCAAGCCAGAATGAGGCATACAATTACTTAGACTAAGTTTTGTCAGAGGAAATACTGAACATGGGGCGTATTTTTATCTCAGCAGCTCACGGAGGCATAGAAGCAGGAAAAACAGATCCAGGCTCAATCGCAGGTGGCACAACTGAAGCTAAAGAAATGATTATGCTGCGGGATTTGATTGTAACGGAATTAAGGGCACGTAGCTTTGAAGTTTTGTGGGTTCCTGATGACCTCAGTACTACCCAAACCATCACCTGGATTAATTCCCGTGGTCGTTCTACTGATGTGGCGTTAGAAATTCACTGTGATTCTGCTAGTAGTCCCAGTGTGCGGGGGGCTAGCGTCTTTTATATTGCCAACAATACTGCACGGAGAAGCCATGCAGAACTGCTACTAATGGCATTATTACGCCGTGTCACTCAGTTACCAAATCGCGGAGTCAAGGCAGATACAGAAAGCGGATTAGGTAGCTTAATCTTCTGTCGCCAAATCCAAATCCCTTCTTTGTTGATGCAAGTAGGCTTTCTCAGTAGTCCAGACGATCGCGCCTTGCTGCAAAATCGTCGCCGGGATTTTGCCCTAGGAATAACTGAAGGAATAGTCTCCTGGAGTCGGATCATTGATCCTGTGACGGTACCTCCCGCAGAACCAACCTATCCGGCAATTAATATTAATATCAATGGTCAAAATTACCAAGAGCAGGGGATATTGATTAATGGTAATGCATATATTCCCATTGATTTAGTAGACCGCTTGCGAGCTGATTTGTCAAAAGCGCCTAATGTCAACCGGGTTTCATATCGGCGAGTGGTATACGTCAAAGCGATCGAATTACGGGATTTTCGTGTATCTGTTGGTTGGGATAATGCAACTCGTACCGTCACCCTGCGCTCAATTTCGGCAGTTTGCCCTGGACAATTTGATCTAATTGTCTCCAACGGTCACACATCAGAAAAGGAGTTACAGTCATTTTTGAGAAGCAATAATGAAAGTGCCTTGGTGCAGTTTCCCGACTTGCCAAAACTATATCGGGAAGAAGCTAGTACAGAAGGGATCAACTATGATATCGCCTTTTGTCAAATGTGTGTAGAAACCGGCTTTTTGCGCTTTGGTGATGATATTAAACCCCAGCAAAATAACTTTGCAGGTTTAGGTACTATTGGTGGTGGTGGCGCAACAGCGTCCTTTCAGAGTGCCAGAATTGGTGTTAGGGCGCACGTCCAACATTTGAAAGCTTATGCCAGTCTAGAACCTTTGGTACAGGAAGTTGTAGATCCCCGGTTTCGTTTTGTAACCCGTGGTATTGCGCCATTAATCGATCAGTTATCGGGGCGTTGGTCAGCAGATTTGGAATATGGTAAAAAAATTACAGCCATGCTACAACGGCTGTATGATTCGGCAGGGTTGTCATGAGTAGGTCGGTACAAATACAGTTCACTGACTAGGGTTGTTATTTGTCAAGGGTCAGAGACGCGATTATACTCTGACGAGAAGCCGCTCTACGAGCGTCTACGCGTCTGTGCAAGGTCAAGGGTCAAGAGTCCAAATTTTGAATTTTGAATTGATTCGTGCCCTATCCCCCATGCCCATATTTTAAATAAATGTGACGTTTAATTGCGTTATTGTAAAAGTCAGCTTCCCCTAGTTGATTTATGAGCAAGTCTCACGATAAGACAGCCGCAACGACTTCCCTCAATCACCATGATCGCCAACCAATTCATTTACCTGGTTCGATACAACCTCATGGTGTACTATTGGTGCTTGATACTCAGCTAGAGATACTACAAGTTAGCGAAAATACCAAAAAATACTTAGATAGACAACCTGATGATTTACTCGGCAAATCGCTGGAATGCTTGATTGACAGGCAAAAAGTTGCAGCAATTAGGCATTCTTTGGTTACAGAAATTGGCAGTACCAATAATTTTAAAGTATCGATAATGACCGAAGATGGCGATCGCTATTTTGATTGCGTAGTTCATCGTAGCCAAAGCAATGTGATTCTAGAACTGGAACCCACGGACTCGATCACTGGGATAAGTTTTTTCAGCTTTCATGCTTTGGTCGCTGGAGCGATCGCTAAAATGCAAAGTACACCCAACCTCACAGAATTTTTGCAGTTAGTAGCTGAGGAATTGCAAAAAATCATCGGTTTCGACCGGGTAATGGTTTATAAATTTGACCTACAGGGTGCTGGCTCTGTGATTGCCGAAGCTAAACGAGTAGATTTACCATCTTATTTAGGACTCCACTACCCCGCTACAGACATTCCTGAGCAGTCTAAGGAATTATACAGACGTTGTCTGCTGCGTTTCATCCCCAATTTAAATGCCCCATCTGTGAAGCTGGTGCCTTTGATGCCGGTTGATTTAAGCTTGTCTGTACTCCGCAGTGTTGACCCCTGCTGTGTAGCATTTCATGACAATATGGGTGTCGCAGCTATGCTGGTGATTTCCCTGATTCAAGAAGGGAAACTTTGGGGATTAATTTCTTGCCATCACCACAATCCGAAGTATATTACTTACGAAGTGCGGAAGATATGCGAATTTTTGACTCAGATTGTCTCTTCGGAGTTAACCCACAAAGTTAGTCAATCAGAGTCGGACTATAAAGCCAAACTCAAGTCCCTACAGTCGGAATTTTTAGAGTCTATTTCCCAAGCAGATAACTTTATTGATGCCCTGATTAAACCAGAAATCCGCTTACTAGATCTTGTGAGTGCTGGAGGTGCGGCGGTTTGTCTGGGTGATCAAATTACCTTGGTGGGAACAACACCAGATATGGAAGCGGTGCGGAAACTGATTGTATGGGCAGATACCCAAGTTACAGACAACTTATTTGCTACTGATTCTCTGCCAAAGTTATACCCAGAGGCGCTGATATTTAAAGAAGCAGCTAGTGGTTTGCTGGTGCTGCGGATTTCCACAGTCCGGCGCTATTACATCCTATGGTTCCGCCCGGAAGTCATTCAAACGGTCAACTGGGCAGGTAATCCCCATGATTCGCTGAAAGTCGAGGCAGATGGTAGCATTACCTTGTGTCCGCGCACATCTTTTGCCAGATGGCAAGAAACGGTACGATTAACTTCCCTACCTTGGAAAACATGTGAACTTGACAGTGCTTTAGCTTTGAGAAATGCGATCGTGGGCATTGTCCTCAAGGGTGCAGATGATTTAGCCCAGATTAATCTAGAGTTAGAACGCAGCAATCAAGAACTAGCTGCTTTTGCCTACGCCGCTTCCCATGATCTCAAAGAACCTCTGCGGGGTATCTATAATTTCTCAACTATTCTCTTAGAAGACTACGCCCACCTCTTGGATGATGAGGGAGTTGAGTATTTGCAGACTGTGCTGTCTTTGTCTCAACGGATGGAAACGCTGATTAATGCAGTTTTACAGCTCTCGCAGTTAGGACAAGCACAACTACAATTCCAAGCTACTGATCTCAACGAATTGCTTAACGAAGTGATTGAGATGTTTCGTGCTAGCCGTCAAGAGTTACGGCTTAATGTTCATATCCCTAAACCTTTGCTAACGATTCAGTGTCACCCTGTACTTGTTAATGAAGTCTTTAGCAATCTACTTAGTAATGCATTGAAATATAACGATCAGCCAGAACCCTACATCGAGATTGGCTATTTAGATACATTTGCTGGACAAACTGGGACTCCCATTTTCTACGTCCAAGATAACGGCATCGGTATTCAAGAGCATCACCGAGAAACCATCTTCCGCCTCTTTAAGCGCCTCCACTCCCAGGAAAAGTATGGTGGAGGGACTGGTGCAGGGTTAGCGATCGCCAAAAAGATTGTTGAGCTGCATAACGGTCGCATTTGGGTTGAATCTACCGTAGGCGTCGGCTCGATATTTTATTTTACTCTCAAATAGTTTAAGATATTTAACAAAAAGTTATACTATTACGTTTTGTTAAGACGACTGATGACAATCAAGCTTCATGAACCGCTACTCATTGTAGAGGACAGCAATGAAGATTTTAAGATGCTGCAACGTTTGATGCGGCGAATGGCTGTCAAGAACCCCATATATCGCTGTACCAGTGGGGATGAGGTTCTAGAATTTCTCTACCAAGAGGGGAATTACAGCAGCCCGGATGTTGCACCGCGACCTTGTGTGATCTTACTCGACCTGAATTTACCAGGTATTGATGGGCGTGACATTCTCGTGAGGCTCAAACAAGACACAAATTTAAGGAAAATTCCTGTTGTGGTCTTTACCACGTCCTCTAACCCCAAGGATGTGGAACTATGCTACCAAAAGGGGGCAAATGGCTATCTGGTCAAGCCGATGGATGCTCATGAACTGCAAAAGATTGTGCAGGCCTTCGTCGATTACTGGCTGGAAGTCAACACTCTGCCAACCTTTAATTAACTTTACAGGTGGAAGTGAGGTAATTTTCTTTGTTGGTTTGATTTCTCTCATCTTTCCAGAATTCGTTAACTGACTTGTGCTGACGTAATTGTGAAAATACATCAGTCACTGCTTCGGCTTTGGTAAAGAAATTTAGAGTTTGTTTAGATTTTATTTAGATTTATTTTAGATTAATTTTAGAATTATGTAAACAAATCACAATCTGGATCAAAGGGATCTACATTGCTCCCTGATCCTCATACTCTTATGACGGACACATGGACACTACTGATCATTGATGATTGTGCGGCGGATCGAAAAATCTATCGGCGATATCTGTTGAGCGATCCGCACCAGTCTTACCAGATTTTCGAGGCAGACTGTGCAGAGGATGCGATCGCTTTGTGCCAAAAAATGCACTTCGACGCCATGCTGCTAGATTTCTGCCTACCGGAAATGAGTGGGTTAGAATTGTTTGCGAAATTGCGACAGCAAATCTTGGCAACGCCTGTAGCTGTGATTATGCTGACAGGGCGTGGTGATGAGGAAGTCGCTGTGCAAGCAATGAAACAGGGAGTTCAAGATTATCTAGTGAAGCAGTACCTCAAACCAGAGGTGCTGCAACTAGCAGTCCGCAACGCCATTAAACAATCGTGTTTGCAAGCTCAACTCAGCAAAACTAGAGAACGACAGCGTTTAATAGCCACAACTGCCCTCCGAATTCGCCAGTCTCTGGACTTAGAGCAAATTTTGAATACAGCTGTAGCAGAAGTACAGCAACTACTCAAATGCGATCGCGTTATGGTGTACCAGTTCGCCAAAAACGTAGATGGTAAAATAGTTGCAGCTTACGTGGAGTCTTATAGAACGATCGCCACCTGCAATCATCACCAACATATTTGCCATCAGTCAGGAATAGACCACGGAACCTCACAAGAAACAACTCATCACCCAAGTCTGCCTGTTACTTGTGGCAATCTTTGTGAAAACAATTTTTGGGGATGTCAACGCCCATTCTCTCATGTCTATGAAGCGGGACAGAAAACAGGTACTTTAACACTCCCACGAACTGATGTGCAAAGAAAATTGCAGACTTCCCTGTCTGATGAAATCACCTGGGAGTCTGGTGAAAGTAATTGCTGTCCCCAAGGGTTAGAGCAATTCAGAACCAAAGCAAATTTAGTAGTGCCCATTCATCTCAGTCATAATGACCAACGAGAAACCCAACTGTGGGGATTATTGATTGCTCACCAATGTTCCAAAGAGCGACAGTGGCAAACTGATGATGTAGAAATGCTCCATGAAGTATCAGTACAATTAGCGATCGCTATCCAACAAGCTGAACTACTGACCCAGACCCAAGCAGCACTCCGCAAAGAAAAGCAACTAAACACCTTTAAATCTCAAATCATTACTACAGTTTCTCACGAGTATCGCACACCGCTAACTTCTATCTTTGCGGCAGCATCAACTTTGTTAAAATATGACGAACAACTAGATAAATCTCGAAAAGAAAAGTTTCTCGGAATTATTGAGCAAAAAGCCAGGTATATGTCGAAACTCGTAGATGACATGTTACTGGTTAACCAACTTGAGTTAGATAAAACCAAGTTTCAGCCCATACCCCTTGATTTGCGGCAATTTTTCTCTGACCTCATAGAACAAGAACGCAAGACATCAGGAGAACATCACGAGTTAATTTTTAACATCACTGGTAATTGCCAAAACTTCCGGGGCGATCGCGGGCTTTTACAGCAAATCTTTGTTAACTTAATGTCCAACGCCATTAAGTACTCTCCCGAAGGCGGTAGTGTAGAATTCCACCTCATAGGCAAAGAATCACAGGTAATCTTTTACATTCAAGACCAAGGAATTGGCATACCAATAACAGACCAAGAACACTTGTTTCAATCCTTCAGTCGTGGGAGTAACGTTGATACAATTCCTGGAACAGGCTTAGGTTTAGTAATTACTAGAGCTTGCGTCAAGTTACATGGTGGTGATATCGCTTTGTCTAGCCAGGTAGGGCAAGGTACCAAGGTAACAGTTACCTTACCCAAAGGACACCCGTAGGGGCGAACGATTGTTCGCTAGTCTTTACTTTTGAAAGAGTCTAACCACTCTTGGACTTGTTGACGAGCGATATCACGCCCACCCAAACCAAAAGCGAGGGCAATAGCCACAGCGATCGCACCTAACAGGAGTCCAAAAGCTAAATTTACAATATCGCTAGCAATGCCGATTTGCTGTAGTGCCATTGCTGATACTAAGGTAATGATGGAAATTCGCGCCACCTGTCCCAAAATTCGGGCTTGGCGATCGCCAGAACTGGTAATGATATTAAAAGCCAGATTCGCTAAGAATAAGCCAATGGCAAATACCACCAATCCAGCCAGAATCCGCCCGACGATTACCAGAATCCCGGATACTAAGACTGTGAGTGCAGGAATATTGAGGATATTGATGGCTGCTACAGCTGCAAACAGTAACACCCCAACCAAAACCACAATTCCTGCAAACTCTGACGGAGTACGCGTTGCTGCGGGAAATGTTGGCTCATCGCCGTCTGAAAATGCTGATTTCCTTCTCGATACCGGCAAACCCAGAACGTTGAAAATATTGTTAAAGCCCAAACTTGTGAGGACACTGGTTACGAGATCTGCAAGAAACTGCCCCAGAAAGTAGGCAAAAATCAAAATGCCTATGGCTGTAAAGATTGCAGGCAAAGCATTCAGAATCTGTTGCAGCATGGCGATCGCCGGTACAGAAATTGCCTCAATTTTCAGAGCATTGAGAGATGCGATCGCCACAGGTAGCAAAATCAAAATATAGACAACCGTACCGATAATATTCGATAAAGATTGCACCCCCGAAGTTGGGGAGATGCCAAATCGGCTGCCTAAATGGTCGATACCAGTAGTGGCTAGCAAGTTAGTCACAATCCGGCGCACCACATTAGCCAAAAACCAGCCAACTGCCGCAATTAGCGTTGCCGCCAGAATATTGGGCAAAATTGAGAGAATTTCTGTAATTAAGGCTTGTACTGGTTGTAGTGCCTGTCTTAGCCCTAGAGTATCTAGCACCGGGGCAATAAACAGTAAAAAGATGAACCAATACAAAGCAGTACCAATTGTTTCACTGATCGGTAACTGATTGAGACCAGGTGTAGCTTGTTGATTGAACCGCTCATCTAGCCTCAAAGCTTGCAATCCGCGCACCGTGACAATCTTGACCACAGTCGCTAATAACCAAGCAACTCCTAAAAGTACCCCCACACCAACCAACTTTGGCAAATAGCCAACCAGTTGGTCGAGAAAACTATTCAGTGGTCGAGAAGCTACCTCCAGATTTAGTGTCTGGAGAACAGCTACCGCCGTAAACAGGATAATGCTCCAAAAGACTAGTCCGGAGATTAATTTCTCAATAGGGATAGCTTGATCATTACCTGTGACCCCAGCCGCAATCCGGTTATCTATATTCGTATTGTTGAGGATTTTTCGAGTCACTTCCGCAACTACGTAAGCAATCACCCAACCAACTAACAAAATTGCCACTGCACCCAGTAAACGGGGTGTAAATTGCATCAGTTGTTGGGTAATTCCTTGTACATCAGTGATGCCTTGGGTTACGGCTGGTTGATTCGTTGGCAAGCTTGGAGATTGTGCCAAAAAATGCTGCACCTTCATCGACAAACCCACTTCCATCACCTGGGTTATTCCTAGCCAAGTTGTGTTCATGGTTTTCTGGAATTAAGGTTAACTGTTCGCTGCAAACACAAAAGATGCTTTTGGAACGGATTATTTTGCATAATTTACTTTTCCGTAGCTTCACTAGTGTTTCGCCTATTAACTTACCAGTAAAAACATATATGACCTTCTGATCAAGGGTAATTTTTTACTTTGTTAAGTATCTTCTTGTTGTATGTATGAATAGTCGCCCAAGTTGCAGTTAATTCTATTTGGGGCAGTAATACTATATACTTTTATTTCTATATTTCTATTGATTAGGGACTGGGGGGTTAGTAAAATATTTCTTGATGAGTCGATGCCCCACCCCACATCAACAGGACTTACGCAAGCAAAATTTGTCATTGCGACCGAAACGTAGTGTAGGGAAGCAATCCCAGACTTGGAGGCGATTACGTCGCTACGCTCGTAATGACGTAATTTCGTGACTTTTGCGTAAGTCCTAATAATGAACAGCACTTAATTTTGAGTTAATCATTTTGAGTTAATCTAAGTGCAGCAACTGCAAAAAATGTAGAATGTCCCAAGTTTTGGAACAATCAATTCAAATTAATGCCACAGCGACGGTAGTTGAGCGTTGTATTACCGATTTAGCTCTCATGCACCGTTGGCTGAACCCCGTCCTGTGTTGTGAACCCGTAGGGGAAGTCTGGAGTACGGATCTTGGCTCTCAAAGTCGGTTTACGATTCAAATTCCCCTACTGCAACCGTCATTGAAATGTGTAGTAGCAGAACGACAACCGGGTGTAGTAGTCTGGGAATTTAAAGGTTTTTTCCAAGGACGCGATCGCTGGGAATGTCAACCAATAGAAAAGGGCACATCCTTACTCAACCGCTTTGAGTTCGATATTCCCAACCCTCTAATCAGTTGGGGTTTTCAAACCTTCGCCGCAGCTTGGACAAAACAAGACATGGAAGCCCAATTGCGTCGCCTCAAACGGGTAGCGGAAGAGGTACAGTATTAGTCAAGGGTCAGAGACGCGATTATACTCTGACGAGAAGCCACTCTACGAGCGTCTACGCGTCTGTGCAAGGTCAAAAGTCCAAATTTTGAATTTTGAATTGATTCGTGCCCTATTCTCTATTCCCCAACTCATCCAGCAACCGTCGAATTACCGTTGCATCTTCAGCATCAGGAACTTTGGTGAGATATGTTTGCAAGTCGGTGGCGGCTTGTGGGTAGTGGCCGAGTTGATAGTAGAGAAGACCGCGATCGCGTAATTCTATGCTGACATCGGGAAACAATAGTAAAATTCTCTCAACCGCAGCTAGAGTTTTTTCTAACTGCTGTTTTTTGAGGTAGATGTACTTTAAATTTGTCAGCATCCTGGCCAAAAATTGCCGATGACTGACTGTGGCTAAAAATTCTGATTTTAAGGTCACAGGTTGCTGAAACATTTGCGAAAGCCTTTCCTGGCAATCTTGGGCAAATATCACTTCACCGTGATCAAATGCATCCACAAAAATTTCCATGTCTGAGATATCTGGACGAATGAGGAAATGTCCTGGCATACCCACCCCTACCATCGGAAAATCAATCCTTTGTGACAATTCCAGGTAAACTAAGGCTAAGGTGATAGGAATCCCCAGTCTGCGGTCAATCACATCACTTAAAAAGCTGTTTCGGGGGTCGTAGTAGTCTTTTTTATTGCCTGCAAATCCTAAGTCATCGTAAAGATATTTATTAATACTTTGAATCACCCGCAGGGGATATTGTGAACACGGCAAGCGTTCTTGTAGTTCCATCGCCATTGTATCGAGGGCGTTGAGGTATTCTTCTGGGTCAAGGGCCGGATACTCTTCTTGGGCAATGTACAAAGCTGCCTTTGCTAGGTCGATGCGATCGTCAGGCTGCTGAATCTCCTGGTAAAAATATTGTCGCGCTGAGGAGAAATTCATAAGCACTTACTCGGTAGACGTGTGGGGATGAAGTAGGTCAAATAACGCCAGTTTGTTGTACCTACATTGATCTTAGGGATATTAAGAAGATTTGGAAATGTAATTTCTACAGAGGTTTAAAGATATGAATCTATCTCTGGTATGAAACTTAGGATTAATATAACTAATTCTAATTGACTAAAATACGGCTTTATTGTATTGCAAGTTGACAAGTTTGGGTAAAAAGTGTCTGCCAAAAGCCATGACAATTCTTGATTTTGAAGCATAAATGGGGCGATCGCTACACAGCCCTCAAGGTAAATCATGCCAGTCACAGCAGTTTTCTCAGACAAGACTCGCCGCAGCACCTAACAACACAACTAAAATATACAGACTTAAGCATCAGTCTTAAGAATCAATTTATGGTAGAGAGTGGGGTCGTTCAGTGCTAACCTGAGAGATGACATTACTTGATCTTATGTCGTCTACGACCCTATCTGAAATATAGCTTCAATTATTAGGCTCAGCATGGTCACCACCGCAGAAAAAACAAATATCGGTTACATTACCCAAATCATCGGTCCTGTTGTAGACGTTAAGTTTCCCGGCGGGAAATTGCCTCAAATCTACAACGCTCTGACCATCAAAGGCACAAACGAAGCTGGACAGACAATCAACCTGACCGTCGAAGTACAGCAATTGCTGGGCGACAACCAAGTGCGGGCTGTCGCCATGAGTACCACCGACGGCTTAGTGCGTGGTCTGGAAGTATTTGATACTGGTGCTCCTATCAGTGTGCCAGTTGGTAAAGCCACCTTGGGGCGGATTTTCAACGTCCTCGGCGAACCCGTAGATGATCGGGGTCCCGTGAATGCAGAGGCAACATTACCCATCCACCGCGAAGCTCCCAAACTCACGGAACTGGAAACCAAACCTTCCGTGTTTGAAACGGGAATTAAAGTTGTTGACCTGCTGACTCCTTATCGACGTGGCGGTAAGATTGGTCTGTTCGGCGGTGCGGGTGTTGGCAAAACCGTGATCATGATGGAGTTGATCAACAACATCGCTACCCAGCACGGCGGTGTGTCCGTGTTTGCGGGAGTGGGTGAGCGCACTCGTGAAGGCAATGACCTCTACAACGAAATGATTGAATCTGGGGTAATCAACAAAGATAACCTCAACGAGTCAAAGATTGCGCTGGTTTATGGTCAGATGAACGAACCACCCGGAGCCAGAATGCGGGTTGGTCTGTCTGGTTTGACAGTAGCCGAATACTTCCGGGATGTGAACAAACAGGACGTACTGTTGTTTGTTGACAACATCTTCCGGTTTGTACAAGCAGGTTCTGAAGTGTCAGCGCTGTTAGGTCGGATGCCTTCTGCTGTGGGATATCAGCCAACACTGGGTACTGATGTGGGTGCGCTGCAAGAGCGGATTACCTCAACTAAAGAAGGTTCCATCACCTCAATTCAGGCTGTGTATGTACCTGCGGATGACTTAACTGACCCCGCACCTGCAACCACCTTCGCTCACTTGGACGGAACAACAGTACTGTCTCGCGGTTTGGCATCGAAGGGAATTTATCCGGCGGTAGATCCCCTGGGTTCAACCTCTACCATGCTTCAGCCCAACATTGTGGGTGATGAACACTACAACACTGCGCGTGCTGTACAAGCTACCCTGCAACGTTACAAAGAACTCCAAGACATCATCGCCATTCTGGGTCTGGATGAATTGTCTGAAGAAGACCGTCTGACTGTGGCGCGCGCCCGGAAAATTGAGCGCTTCTTGTCACAGCCATTCTTTGTAGCAGAAGTGTTCACCGGCTCTCCTGGAAAGTATGTGAAGTTGGAAGACACCATCAAAGGCTTCCAAAAGATTCTGTCTGGTGAATTAGATGCTTTACCAGAACAAGCTTTCTACTTGGTAGGCGACATTAACGAAGCGATCGCCAAAGCTGAAAAGCTTAAAGGTTAGTCATTAGTCATTCGTCATTCGTCATTAGTCATTAGTGCAATTGCTAATGGCTAATGGTAATTACCAACGACAAAGGACAAACAACAAAGGACAAACGACAAATGACCCTAACCGTTCGTGTAATTTCCCCAGATAAGACAATTTGGGATGCGCCAGCTGAAGAAGTAGTTTTGCCTAGTACCACTGGTCAATTAGGTATCTTAACTGGACACGCGCCCCTACTAACCGCCCTAGATACTGGTGTTCTGCGAGTCCGCGCCGCTAAAAATCAAGGTTGGCAAGCGATCGCCCTTTTGGGTGGCTTTGCTGAAGTTGAAGAAAATGAAGTGACCATTTTGGTTAACGGTGCTGAACGTGGCGACGCGATTAACCTAGAAGCAGCTCGTACTGCTTTCAACGAAGCGCAAACCCGACTAAATCAGGTCACAGCAGGCGATCGTCAAGCCCAAATCCAGGCAACCCAAGCCTTCAAGCGCGCCCGCGCTCGGTTTCAAGCGGCTGGCGGTTCGGTATAAAATTTGGCTTCATATTTCATTTAGGGTGGGCGATCTCGTCCACCCTATTTGTTTTGTCGTTACAGGCGATCGCCCCACGGCTCAGGTAAGACCAATTCACGAAAAGCCTGATACAAATAAAGCATCCAAAATAAATCCATAACCTGTAATATTCGCAACAATTGATGTGGTTAACTGGTCAAGACGTTGACGAATAACTGCTCTTAATTCAT
>JAESGB010000073.1_pt1 | contig 93851 bp, 84 predicted proteins | sample 9266211 | NCBI WGS metagenome assembly JAESGB01 (sample SAMN14514844, study PRJNA621659) | algae metagenome | isolation source: Goleter apudmare HA4340-LM2 and co-occurring heterotrophs from cave wall... | place: USA: Maniniholo cave, Kauai, Hawaii | collected 2009-07-28 | reverse complement strand
TATAGTTAATAATGAATGTTCTATATATGTCAATTGTTGCAGCACTTTTATCTATTTATTGATACACATTTTAAAAATTGTTTAGTACGTTCAGCTAACAGTTTGGCATAACAAGTACCGAAGAACCTTTTTTTATTAGTTAATTACAACTAGTAAATACATAGTTAACCAGGTAATTATCACAAGAGTTATGTCTAATTTAGATTTTTTTATATAATCTATGTTGATTACTGATTATATATTTATACGTAGTATGGAATACATATTTTGATGTTATGGTTTTGATAAAAAAAATTGAGGATTTATGAAAACAAGAGAAGAGAAAATGTATTTTTCTTCATCCCTTCTCTGATCTTTACCAAGAAAGCTCATGATTTAGAACAAATGCCCATAATTAGGCTAATTTGTAAGACTACTAACTAAAGTAAACAGCGTTGAATTGTGGCGATAACCGATTCGGAAAGAGACGGTAAATCATAGCCACCTTCTAAGCCAAAAAGAATTTTCTGAGTTAAACCCAAACAATAATCGATGAACACAGCATAATCATCTGGTTGCAAATTGATCATTGCTAAAGGATCTGAAGCATTAGCATCATAACCTGCACTGATAATTAGTAAATCTGCTTGAAAGTTGGATAAAAAAGGCACTACGTGTTTTGCAAATAACGGTTGATATACGGTGATATCGCTATCAGGTGGTAGAGGCAGATTTAAAACATTATGATGAAAGCCGCGCTCAGTTGCTCTACCGGTACCGGGATAGCATGGATACTGATGCAGAGAACAGTAGGCAATTTCGGGGTAAGTTTCCACGATCGCCTGAGTACCATTACCATGGTGTACATCCCAATCTAAGATAGCAACGCGGTTAATTTCGGGTTGTTGCAGGGCGTAAACAGCAGCGATCGCCGCATTAGAAAATAGACAAAAACCCATCCCAGCGTTACTTTCGGCATGATGTCCAGGTGGACGGGCCAGCACAAAAGCCGGATTTCCCTTTGCTAGTACATGATCAACTCCATCCAGCCAAGCACTGACTGCTAATAATGCCACATCATAACTGCGGGGAGAAACAGGTGTATCTCCATCCAAATAACCACCACCAGTAGCAGCGATTTCTTTAACTTTCTCGATATAAGCTGGAGTATGGACTGATTGCAGCAGAGGTAACAGCAGTGGTTTTTCTGTGACTGGTGTGGGCGATCGCCAAGTAATTTGGTTTGCAAACGCTGATGATTTGAGGGCATTGACGATCGCCGTCAAGCGTTCTGGTCTCTCTGGATGGTATTTTCCAGTTTTATGATCGAGAAACTCATCGGAGTAGATGACTGGCAACATGGGCTGAGGCAGGTTAGCAGTAAGATACTGAATGCAATTGTAATCTTACTACTCTCTGGTGAAACCAATCATTTCATCTCTTGGTTCATCAAGCAATTCCGGTACTAAAGCTGGATTCCCGCGACGTTCTTCTGGTGATTGCTCCCGGATGACATCGTCCATCTTTGGAGGGTGTTTGATTTTGTCCAATAACTCTGGGCTTAATTGTGATGGATCGCCTTCTTGATTGATGTTTTCGCCTTGACTGGGAACTGATTCTTGATTCATAGTTTGTTTTTTCCCAAATTTATACGCCAAGCTTACGAGATAGTATGGTGAAGCACAAACTATCTGGAGACTTATGTCGCCCTATATATGGAGTGGTTAGGGACAGATCAATAGTGTTAACAGTAGGGTAAATGGAAAAAGGCTTCACCCTTTTTAATTCGGTGCAGGTGGTTAGGTATGGTTGAAAATTTATTTAGCTATTTGGTGCGTTAGCCTTTGACATGACGCACCTTACGAAATTTGTGGGTGAGAGAATTTTTTCAAAACACAATAATTGCCCACATACTCACACACAAAGCAACTGCCCCTAGATGTTGCCACAACATAGTTCTCAATGGTTGTCGGGCAATTTTTTGAGTTAATACTATGGTTAATAGCAATGAAACGATTAGGGTGAAACCTTGTAAAAAAGCAATGACGGCAGGATGGGCTACTAATATTGGTAATTGGTCATTTTGCAAACCAAAAGTAGCAAAAGTGACGGGTAAAATTTTCCCGCCTTCTCCTAAGCCTAAACGTAAATAGTGAGCTAAGTTTCCTCCTAGTACTAATGGCAGGTAGCCATAGGCTAGTTCTACAAATGGTTTAGGTTTACGGCGAAAGTTAAATAACTGCATCAGTTTGTAAGCTGCAAAGGGAATCACCACAGGGATAATTAAAGCTAGTAGTGATAATCCTGTATGTTGCCAAAAGTGAGTTAAATCTAGTTTCACTCCCAACAAAGTTTGCAATTCTGGTAAGCGATGCAAATACACACCACCCAACATTAAAAACAACAATGCTACTTCATAGTTGCGGGCTACATGAGTTGTCCACAATTCAATCCCTGGGGGACGCAAGTTAAACTCGACGGAACGATGGGGACAGGCTTTGAGACAAGTCATGCATAGTACACAATCGCGGTTATCTTCCAACTGTGCAGGATGAGAATATACAGGACAGCCCAAGGTTTCCATGCCTTCGCCCTTTTGCGGCCCGCCTTTGTAGCATTGGTAGGTGGTGCAGGTGGCGGAACAGATTCCCTGTTGGGCGCGGAGTTCCGTCATTGAGAGTTTGGCAAATAGTCCATTCATCCCGCCAATGGGACAAAGGTAACGACACCAGAAGCGGCGTTCAAACAGGGCAGAGAAAATCATCGCCCCGGCGGTGATTAATAAAAGTAAACAAGCGCTGAGGTAGGCAGTATTTTCTAAGTGCCAGAGTTCTTCCCACAAAAAAATGAGGGTAAATAACCCAAACATAAACCATCCGCCCCATTTCTCGGCTTTTTCTCTAGGCCAGCGTTGGAGTTGGCGAGGAAATAGCCATAAAGATAGCTTTTGGGTAATTTCTCCGTAAATCATGAAGGGACATACAGCACACCACACACGACCTAAAAAGGGAAATAGAAATAGAAAGAAAGGCCACCACCAAGCCCAAAATAGATTTAAAACGAAATTGCGATCGCGTGTTTGCGGTCCAATAAATAACACGCCTACAATCAAGGCAAAGGCTACCGCAGTAAAGCCATAGTTAATGCGATCTGGCCACCAGGAACTCCGCAGAAATCGCCGCAATCCCGGATAGGCGTTCAACAGATTGACGCGAAATAGTTTTTTCTTGGGTTGGGCTGACCAAAAGATTTCCTCTGTGAGTTCACTGCTATTCTCTGCTTGAGCGATCGCTCTTTCTACTAGATTTTTTAATTCCTTGAGATTCCCAGGAAAATCATAAGATTGTAAGCGGCGTAAAGCTTCTGGGGTGATGCGCGGTTTCTGAATTCCCCTCGCTCTCACGTACAAACTGGTGTAATATTCAACTTGGGCCTGAATATCCGCTTTTCGTACCCGTAGCGGTGGCACTTTAATAATGAGACCAACGTTGCGTTCAATGAGTGACTCGGTTTTCTCAGCAACTATCAGAACCCTTGCTTTACTAACGCGGGGTTCAGGGGTTGGTTCTCCAGAGCGAGAAATTGGGGTATATTCAGCCGTTTTTAACCACTTTGCTACTGATGGGATGAGTTCTTTTGGTAACTCTTGAATGTTGTTGAGAACTAAAGTACCTTCCCCTAACCATTCCAACAGTCCTGGTTTACCGCCAGCACGACCAAATAAGTCAGCACCGCTAGTTTGGAGAATTCCACAGTTAATTTTAATAATTGGTTCGCGCCGCTTGGGTGAACCGTAGTGAATCAGGGCAGCTATGTTGTCTTTTTCTAACCCTGGTTCTCCAAAAATTTCTACAGACTTACGGTTAGCAGATGCTTCTCGAATTTGCTCCCGCAGACGCACTGCATAGCGGCTTGTACCGACAATTCCCCGTTGTGCTTTAGTAACTAAATATGGCCGCAAGGCTACAGAACGTTCTTGTTCATAGCTCAAAGCAGATGTCACCTGAGCCAATTCTTGAGCTAATTGACGGGAAAAAGCTTGAGTAATTTCCGGGTATTGGGCGACTAAGGCGCGAAATTGAGCAGCAGATACAGCCCAAATATGACATTCTGTTAAGGTCGTAATTGTAACTGGAGTTAACTCATCCAATAGCAATTCTTGCAGGTTAATAACTGCTCCAGGAAGGAACCCACAAGCTAAAGCTGGTTTAGATTGATTGGTTGTATTGCTTTCAATCTGACCATCTAGGACAATATAAAGCGCTTCTGGTGGAGTGCCTTCCTTCACTAGGCTGGTGTCTTTAGGGATAACTCGTGCTTCTAAAACTTGAGCGATCGCATCTAATACCCCAGGTGAGAGAATTCCTAGAGTTGTGCGCTCTTGTAGCCAAATCACTTGATCAGGAGATGCCATCTTACTTTCTCCGTGCAGGCTGCGGTACATAAGGAATTATCCCTGATCAGGAATGTCACATCGCCTGGCTCCGAATTCAAAATTCCAAACTCAAAATTAACAATCCGTCATAGATAGTTATCAAAGTTGATAGGAAGTAGGGAAATATTCATGAATTTATCAGAACTGCCTAATCTCTGGGTACCTTTGTCGCTATTATGTCTAATTGTCTTGGCTGCGGTGTTTTTCACTCGTAGCAGTTGATATTCAAAAGGTTGGTGGAGGGAGTGATTTTTTGCTAGCTGCGAGTTGGCATCTGCCCCAGTGTTTATAAAGATATGTAAACAAAAGTTATATTTTCTAGTAGTAAGCACTGAAAACCTTGAGATATGTAACCATAATTCACGAAAATATTTGCAAGGTAAATATAAAACTTGTTTCCAGCCACTAGCTTGGTTTTCACATGGATATCGGCTGAAGGTGAATCACCTCAGAACCGTAGTGAACATAAAAAAATCATCGCTGCTGGCTAAGTGGCATGAAATTCTGGAACGATCAAAGACGGTTAAGGGAGTCTGGCAAGAATGGGAGAACATCAGAAATCAACAGTCGTCATCACAGGAGCCTCTTCAGGAGTCGGTTTGCAAGCTGCGAAAGCGCTAGCTGACAGAGGACAATGGCATGTGGTGATGGCTTGTCGGAATTTAGAGAAAACAGAAAGCGCTGCCCAATCTGTGGGAATACCCAAAGACAGTTATACAATCATGCATCTGGACTTAGCCTCTTTAGAGAGTGTGCGCCAGTTTGTGAAAAACTTCCGGGAAAGTGGCAAATCCCTGGATGCTTTGGTGTGTAACGCCGCTATCTATATGCCTTTATTAAAAGAGCCGTTGCGAAGCCCAGAAGGCTATGAATTGAGCGTAGCTACTAATCATCTGGGACATTTCCTGTTGTGTAACCTCCTCTTGGAAGACCTGAATAAATCAACATTTTCCCAGCCAAGGTTGGTAATTTTAGGAACTGTGACCCACAACCCGAAGGAGTTGGGGGGAAAAATTCCGCCACGTCCAGACTTGGGGGATCTCAAAGGCTTGGAAGAGGGATTTAAAGCACCCCATTCCATGATTGATGGCAAAAAGTTTGAACCCGTCAAAGCTTATAAAGATAGCAAAGTGTGCAATGTACTAACGATGAGAGAGCTGCATCGCCGCTATCACGAGTCACACAGTATCACTTTCAGTTCTCTTTATCCAGGATGTGTGGCTACAACAGCACTATTCCGAGACCACTATCCCTTATTTCAAAAACTCTTCCCCTTATTCCAAAGGTACATCACAGGAGGGTTTGTCACCGAAGAGGAAGCCGGCAAGCGGGTTGCAGAGGTAGTTGCTGATCCTGAATACGGCCAATCTGGTGCTTATTGGAGTTGGGGAAATAGACAAAAGAAAAATGGCAAGTCTTTTGTGAAAGAAGTCTCAACGGAAGCCAGCGATGATCAAAAAGCAAAGCGCCTGTGGGAGTTAAGTGAAAAGTTGGTTGGACTGGCTTGATGAGTTAGCCATTTGTGAGCTATTACTAGTGCTTGGTGATACGAGCATTTTAGCCGTGTCACAAGTATTACCCACTACAAGGAAATTTAGGGTTTTCCTTTAAAATCAAGCTTGGTTAAGTTATGAGCGACTAATTAAGTGTCTTCTCCTCTTCGTTAAATGTCGGAGGGGAATTTTTATTTTCCGAGGAAACACAGAAGATTTTAAAGCAAGCTTGTTAGCTATAGTAAAAATACGGGAAGAATAATGTCGGACTAGGCTGAGTTGTAAATATGATTAAGTTGTTTCCCTTACTCCAAACTAGTAACCAGGAATTTGGAACTTTTCGCTATGCTTGAAAGCTTGATGCAGATAACAAACAAAAATACGGATGCGTTGGTAGACATAGTGCTTGGTTTTTACCTAGATGGCGATAGTGTTGATAGACAGCAAATTGAACGGGAACTTCTCGACTTAGAGAAAAAACATCAGGTGGGAATTGGACAGGTATTGGTGCAAAAACTACGACAGTTAGCTGCGGATAGGGGATTGTAAGGAAGATTCAGGACTCTATTGCTACTAAAGGCTAAACTACTACATGCAAATAGCGATCGCTACTTCTAACAAAAGAACAGCGATCGCCTTAATTTATTTAAATCTACTATTGCTACTTGAGCAAACTTATCTTTCTTTATTCAAGCTGGACAAAGAAAAATAAGAGGCAATTTTTAACTTTAGATAAAGCAAATATTTGAGCGTTGATTCTTTTGTTTATAAATAATCAAAAAACACTTCTGGCACTAACCTTAATTCTCCTGATTTAAACCGGGCAATATCTATCCATAGTGCCCGATGATGATGCTGAGGAGACTCCGAAAATATTAAGCTTTTTAATTCATAAAACTTAGGTTCAACAAAGTCGCACTGATAAATTTGAATAATTTCATGCCCCTGTTTACCGTTAAAAGTAAACAGGTTTTCTATACAACCGAGATAGCGAATATTTGTTAAGTCTGCTTGAATTTCTTCTTGAAATTCCCGTTCTAAAGCTGCACGGCTGGTTTCGCCAAATTTAACACCACCTCCCAAAGCCCGATAAAATGTGAGTTGTTTGACAGGGTCGTAGCCTTCTGAAACAAAAATGCGTTCGCCATCCCGAATCAGCCCTAAAGCCAGTACCCGAATTTCGCCTGATTTGCCCATTTTTTACTAATTATCGTAAAAAGAGTGAGAATTTTCGCTATCCTCGACAGGCCAATCTGCATTTTCGCCGCCGATGTATAATTCCTCAATAGTGACATATTCTTCACTGAGTTGGGTGAGTCCATTAATGAGAATATCTAGAGCGATCGCATCACTGGTTCCTAAATCGAACCAACAACGCCCCCACTCACCCTGATACTCAAATTCACCCATATTGTGCATTAGCGCCAGCAAGCTTTTGTCATATCCTTGGGTGTCATAATTCATGTAGTTAATATCCATTCCTGTCTCCTGCACCTGGAGATTTTCGGCATTGAATGCACCCAATTTGCCCAAATAAAACCAGGAATTGAAAACCTCTTCTACATATTGCTTTTCCCGCTCAGAAGGAATAGTGCTGAACTTCAGCCAAATCCACACATCAAAAGGATTAATCTCACGAAACTGAATATGCATTTTGTCCAAATGTCTCAATTAATCTGAATCATAACAAGCATATCAAGTTTGGCAATAACTCTTGACTAGAGGCGGAGCGTTTGCGGCTCCGCTCTTGTACAGACGTTACAGTGCAACGTCTCTCCAAATGACAAATGACCAATTACCCACCAGTATTGTTGAATCGGTTAGCGGCGCTGTTGCGTTCGCTTTCAATTTGTTTAACTAAATCAGTTGGTAGCTGTGATTTTTTAGTCAAGGCTTTGTCAAAATGAGCGATCGCTTCTTTGATTAGTGGTTGGCTTTGCTCTTTTTTTCCCTGTTCTTGCAGGATTTGAGCTTTGAGATAATATATCTCTGGGTTATCGGATGTTGCTTTCAGCGCACGGTTGGCATAATCTAGCGCCTGAGAATACCTTTTTAAATCTCGATAGGCCAGGGCAATACCACGATCAGCTAAATATTGCGGGGCGGCATTTTTTTCTAACCTTTGAATTGCCTGATCTGGATTAGAAAAAGGTAGATTTACAGCCAACAACAAATCCATATAACCCTTGAGTAAGTTCAGTTCTGGATCGCCGGCAGAAATCGCTTCGGCTTTGTCTAAATATTGATAAACTTGCCGCAGCCGACTTAAAGCTTTGGGCACACCATTTGTACCCTCACGGGTAATGATGACAGATCCTTCTAAAAAATGACCGATCGCAGTGTATAGATTACCTCGTAATGGGTCACTAGTAATTAATTTTTGTCCGGTTTCTAGAGTTTTTCTGCTGTATGCAGCTAGTGAGGCTATATCCTTATTTGTGTATGCCAAAGAAGCTTTCATCGCGTATGCTAGAGGTTCATTTGGTTCACTGGATATTGCCTGTTTGAGATAATTCTCTGCTTCTGGATAGTTGCCCTGTTGAAAAATTGCTTTAAAGGCTGCTTCTGTTTTGTCACCAATTTTACGAGGGTTACTAGTGCGAAAGGGATCGCCAGCCAGAGAAGGACTAATAGACAAAAGGAATGTGATACCAAGACTTGCAAGTCTCACAAAGCCAATTTTTGGCAGACGAGAAAATACTTTACTCATTGAACCCTCAGAATAATTGCGGTTGAAAAAGGTTTATATGTTACTTAGAATGCGAAAATAGTCAACTAGGATTGAGATATATGTGAGCCAAAATTTCCTAAACAAGTTGACTAGGGTAATTGTTACAGGTTCCCATGTCTAGTCATAGCCATTGTTAAGGGACAGGTTCTGCCACAATGAAAAAGTACTTAAATGCACAGCAGCTTCCCCCAAAAGTGGGTTATTTTTTGCTATGAATGTCAAATCTTGGGTAGGAAATGCTAATGAATTGGGGAACTAGATAATTTTTGCTGTTAGATTAAAGTTTTAAGGCAGGTTGTGCATTATGAGTGTTTTCGGAATTTTCCAATTCCTCTGTTTGTAGTTAATAAGTTATTCGCTAAATTTATTGGTAATCTTAACAAATGCTCTATCTTAGAAATCTAATTTATCACCCCACATCCTGCCCAACAGCGATTCTCAAATCAATTAACTTGGAATTAGCGCCCCAGCAACTCGGTTTAATTATCGGCCCTAGTGGTTCTGGCAAAAGTACGTTACTAGAAATTTTATCTGGACTAGCAGAACCCACCTCTGGCGGAGTTTTCTGGCGAGAACAACAACTCTTAGCTGAAGAATTACAACAATTGGCGGGAATTGTGTTTCAGTTTCCAGAGCGGCATTTTTGTGGTGGTACGATTTTAGAGGAGTTGCGATTAGGACATCCGGAGTTAGGGACGGCACGAGTTAATCAGGCACTAACCGAAGTGGGATTAGAGCATTTATCACTTTCTGCGGCTCCCCATGCCTTGAGTGGTGGTCAGCAACGACGTTTAGCTTTAGCAGTACAATTAATTCGTCAACCGAACTTACTATTGTTGGATGAACCAACAGCAGGTTTAGATTGGTCAATGCGGCGACAACTGGTAAATTTATTGGCGAAACTGAAACAAGACTGGACGCTTTTGGTGGTGACACACGACGCTGGGGATTTGTTAGCGATCGCTGATCGTTGCTGGACACTCAACCACGGTGAACTAGAAGGAGTTGACCCAGCAATATTAGCAAACAAAGCGAAAGAACCTTTGCCGATGGTGTGACGTTGGATGAGAACAGGGATATAGAAGGAATAACCTTGAGTACGATTAATCGCGTCTCCTGACCCTTGACAAATAACAAATAACACATGACCAATGACAAACTCACTGCCGATAGTGGCAGAAACATGGCAACAAACTCTTAATTGGCAACCAAACCCGCAACAGCAGCTAAAATTCCAGCAGCTTTATGAATTAATCCTGGAAGGTAATCGCCAATTAAATTTAACCCGCATCACAGACCCCCAGGAGTTTTGGGAGAAACATCTTTGGGATTCATTGCGGGGAATTGTGCTACAGGGTAAATTTATTCCATCTTTAGAAACGGGTGCATCCGTGATTGATATTGGTACGGGTGCAGGTTTTCCGGGCATTCCAGTCGCAATTGTGGCACCTAATTGCACCATAACGCTTCTAGATTCAACTCGGAAAAAAATTACGTTTATTGATACAATCCTAACTAGACTCGCTCTGGGAAATGCTAAAACTCTCCTTGGCAGAGCTGAAGAAATAGGACAACAACAGCATCGGCAAATCTATGATATTGCTTTGATCCGCGCTGTCGGTACAGCCTCAGCCTGTGCAGAATATGCTCTACCCTTGGTTAAACAGGGTGGTTTAGCTGTAATTTATCGTGGTACTTGGACAAAAGAGGAAACTAAATCTTTGCAAAATGCTGTTAACCAGTTGGGTGGTGTCATTGAATGTATTGAACAATTTACAACGCCTCTGAGTAACAGCATCCGTCACTGCTTGTACTTGCGTAAGGTAGCAACCACACCAACTAATTTTCCCCGTGCTGTTGGTGTACCTACTCAAAAGCCACTTTAACTAACTACTATTTTTCAAATTGGTATTATTTGGGGCGATCGCCTTTTGCGTCTGATACAGCTCGCTGCTGTTAAGTTTTTTGATAGCTTGGTGTCAGGCTGTGACTGGAAATCACTAACTCGAAGCGCTGGTATAAAATCGCAAAGCAAAGCCCCAAAACCAAATTGACATCAAAAACAGCGCTAGTGCTAGCACTGCTGCACCTATATACCAGTTAATTTGACCTCCTCCTAACATTGCTTCTGCTGGTAATGTAGTTAAAAAAGCAACAGGAACTACAAAGGTAAAGAAAAAGCGGTAAGCAGTGGGATATGCTGCTATGGGATATCGCCCAGCTTCTAATAAACCTCGCAATACTTCGGTGACGTTGTATATTTTCACGAACCAAATACTGGTTGCACCCAGTATAAACCACAGGCTATAAAGGATTACCAAGCCGAAAAATAACGGGACTGCACTAACCAAGTAGTTGCTGATTCCTAAGCCGAGTTTTGTACCTGCATAACCAATGATGGCACTACCAAAGATTAAATCTGGAAGTCCCCAAGGTGAAAGGGTATGAGTAGAAAGCCAAAACTGACTGTGGATAGGTTTGAGTAGTACGAAGTCTAAAGTGCCTTGTTGTACGTGGCGAACAATGCGATTCAGGTTAGGAGCTAAAAAAGTAGCGGAGAACCCTTGCAGTAGGGTAAAAATTCCCAAGACAACCAAAGCGGCTTCCCATGACCAGCCTGTAAAAGTGTAACCTGTACGATAAAACAAGAATAGTCCAAAGAGGCTACCTGCAAGATTGCCTAAGCTGCTGAGGGTTGCTAAAAGGAAGTTGACACGGTATTCCATCTCAGATGCTATGGCGGTACTCCAAAATAGCCTCAGTACTTTTAAGTATTTTTGCATTATTTCTTGAGGTTGCGGATAAAATAGAGTTTCTAAGTATTATGAGTAACTACAAATACATTTGATGCAATCATCATGGCTAATGATTTAAGAAATACTCTTATTATCAAGGTTTTGTGAGGTAAATCTCTAAATACGGATACTTAGATTTTTACAAACATCAAATCGGATTGCTGATTTAGCTTGCCGATGAGATTTTTTGCTCTTGGTATAGTTTACTGTTTAGAGATGAATTGATTGAAAATAATGTTATGGCTCCCCATAACCAGGTGTAGGCTAGAGAACAGATCTTCTACAGGCTAGACCAATAAAAAAGGTAGGGGAAGATCATGAATCCCTATCTGTGGGATTTTAGGTATTTTTTCGTAATTTTCCGTATTTTATGGCTAAACTTTCTATCGAGTTACAACGCTATTTTTTTGAAGAAGAACGATCATCACAAGTGACTTTGGCAGATATACTGCTGCTGGCAAAAGAAAGAATTTTTGGTTTTATACTGGTTATTCTATCTTTACCTTCTGCTTTGCCAGTTCCTGCACCTGGCTACTCAACTCCGTTTGGCATCCTGATTTTTTTACTGGCGATACAGCTAATTACAGGTGCAAAAACCCCTTGGCTACCGCAACGGATGACGAACTATCCGATGAAACTGGAGACAGTGCAGGGATTTTTGAAGGCGGGTATTCCTTGGTTGCGGAGGATTGAAGCGATCGCTCGTCCTCGTTTGCCTTATATTTGTACTACTCTACCAGGAAGAGTCACCATTGGTGTGGCGATCGCTTTGATGGCGATATCGATGATGATTCCGATTCCGGGAACCAACACTCTACCAGCCATCGGTATTTTCGTTACTTCCTTTGGGTTGCTAGAGGATGATGGTGCTATTAGCTTGGGTGGTTTAGTGCTGTGTCTCATGGGAGCAATCTTGACTACGTCAATTTTGTTTGCATTAATATGGGGCGGTTCCAGTCTCTTAGATATAATTAGGACTTGGCTTGGTCGTTAACCTGCAAACATCTGAATGAAAAAAGAGCCAAAATTAATTTTGAATTTTGTCGTTGCCTTGCGGCTAATCTTACAAATTCTCCGCAGAAGTACCCATTTTTAACTGGAGCAAAGCAACAGTCAATTTTTTGCTTCTACCATAACTAGCTGTCCATCCTGATATGCCTGCCGCAGGGCTATAGCTTCTGCGACAATTTGTTGGGCGCTCAAACCTTCTGAGTCCATCATTCTTTGCAGAGTTACCCCTGTGCGTTCATCTTCTTCATGAATGGCTGGAATTTGGCAATACCTGCTACCATTCTTTGTCCGCCGCCAAATACTTGGTTTTTGGGGTTTTGGTTCTTTTTCTTTGGCAGCACGTTTTTCATTGACTAGCGAACGCACAGCCTCTTGGGTAATGTTGCTCAAGTCAAGAAGAGCATCGATGACTGACTGATATTTCTGATTATTGTTTGCTAGCTGATATATGGTTAATGGTTCAATTTGGGCTAAATCCTGGGGTGAAAACTGACCAAATACCGCCGCAATCTTCAGATACCTTTTTTCCTCACCTCTCCAACCTAGATCAATCAACATCTGTCTGTACTGCTTTGGCGAAAGCTGCTGTTTTTGTTCGGCTATCCAAAAAGCGTGATGCAAAATTGTCTTGGTAGCATCAACCAGCGAGAACAAAGAAAGTTTTGAATATGGGCCAAATTCTGATTTTGCAATTGCTTTAGAGTCTACTGGGGCTGTAATTACGCTCTGCACTTGTGTGATCATGATGTTGACCTCCTAAAAACTCACTGGTACGCGCCACAAATTCACCGCCTTTATCGGTTTTCAAAGGCGATGTCTAACGACAACCTGCTTTGCATCTACGCAATCAAGTTGGTGGAAGTTAGAACATTACTTTGTAGAACAATTGTACTACTTTTTCTAAAATCAGAATCCCTAAGCTTACCTAAATTTTGGGGAAAGTGATGAAAGGTTTATACACAAGGGAGCATCTTGCTGGTAGCAGCGCACACGACGCCAGGTTTTCTTGGCTTAATTGTTCAGAAACTCCACAAAAACTGATAGCGTCAAACAAAGGAAATGTTTTTGTGGAAGTTGCAGCTTGAAAACGCGCTCTAATTACTGGCAATTACTGCCTTATATTCGACCCCAGTGGCAAAACATCACTAAAGGGTTTATTGGTATTGTGGGGTATGTACTGGCAACATTAACCCTGATCAATGTCGCGGGTAGGTTGGCAACTCCTTTTGGTGAAGGAAATGTAGTAGCGATCGCCCAATTAGTCGGAATTTGTGCCTTAATATTTCTGGTGCGCGGCTTTTTTCAGTCTGTGCAGGATATATATATGGCGAAAGCTGCTTTAAGGGTAGCTTTTTATCTCCGCAAGCAAGTCTATGCTCATCTGCAAAAACTGAATCTTAGTTATTTTGAAACTGCTAAAGCAGGTGATTTATCTTACCGTCTGACGGAAGATATTGACAGAATTGGGGAAGTGATTAATAAACTCTTTCATGATTTTGTCCCCTGCATTTTGCAGTTGCTGGCAATTCCTATCTATATGATTTATTTGAATTGGCAACTCACTCTAGCTGTAGTGATTGTTGCCCCACTGATGGGTATTTTAATTGGCTGGTTTGGGGAACGGTTACGCAAGTATTCCTTAAACAGTCAGAGTCGGGTATCAGATTTAGCAGCAATTCTGACGGAAGTTTTTAGTGGTATTCGTCTGGTACAGGCTTTTACTGCCGAAAACTATGAAATTTCCAGATTTAGTCATGAAGCTGAACGCAGTCTGAAAGCTAAATACTCAGCAGAACGCCTCAAAGCAATTCAGATTCCCATTGTCGGCTTTTTAGAAGCGTTGAGTGCTTTATCGTTATTGATGGTGGGAGCTTGGCAAATTTCCCAACGCAATTTAACTGTAGGCGAGTTTTTTAGCTACCTGACGGCGGCGGCTTTATTAATTGACCCCATCGGTCATGTGACTAACAACTACAATGAATTTAAGCAGGGAGAGGCTTCAGTTGACCGAGTATTTGAATTAACGGCAATTCAACCGACGGTAACAGAGAAACCAAATGCGATCGCTTTTACCTCTGTACAAGGCAAAGTGGAATATCGTCATGTATCCTTTGCTTATAAACAAGGTGAACCTGTATTAACAGATATTAGTTTATTGGCATTACCAGGAGAAGCGATCGCCCTTGTTGGTGCTTCTGGTGCTGGTAAAACTACATTTGTCAACCTCCTCCCCCGCTTTTATGATCCAGAAGCCGGTCAAATCTTGATTGATGGGGTTGATATCCGGGATGTGACACTATATAGTTTGCGGCGACAAATAGGCATTGTTCCCCAAGAAACTATTATGTTTTCTGGGACTATTGCCCAGAATATCGCCTTTGGACAAGAATTCTTGGAAATGTCAGCAGTTGCGGAAGCAGCAAAAATTGCTAACGCTCATCAGTTTATTACCCAATTACCCGGAGGTTATGATACTTGGGTGGGTGAACGTGGGGTAAACTTATCAGGTGGGCAACGTCAAAGAATTGCGATCGCCCGTGCTGTTCTTCTTAATCCGCAAATTTTGATCCTTGATGAGGCAACCTCGGCCTTAGATTCCGAGTCGGAAGCACTGGTACAGCAAGCCTTGGAAAGATTGATGCAAGGACGAACTGTGTTTATTATTGCTCATCGGTTATCTACTGTGAGAAAGTGCGATCGCATTTTAGTTTTGGAACGGGGACAAATTGTGGAATCAGGAACTCATGAGGAATTATTAGCCCTTGAGCGTCGTTATGCACGGTTTTATACTCAGCAGTTTAGTTAAATAAGTACTGCTTGGTGTAAAGTTATGGTTTTTTAACGCAGAGGTTCGCTGAGAAGAGGACAGTTCCTGACTTTAGATCAAGTTGGCAAAGTCATATTTTGGTTTCGCTGTTCTTGCAGCCAGGTTTCAAAGAGTTCATTTAGTAACCGGATTTTCATTGGTTCATCTAGTTGTGCAGAGATGAACTGCTCCAGTTGCACAATCACAAACCATTCGGCGATGCGAGTGGGAGGCAAAACTTGATGTGGTTGGCTACTAGCAAGCATTTGTGCCATTGTTGGGTGGAGTGCGTTTAATTCAACTGGGCCGACTAAACCCCCTGTTTGCGCTTCTGGCCCGAGTGAGTATTGACGTGCTAAATCTGCAAAAGACTGCTCTTTGTCTTGAATGCGGAAGTAGAGTTCCTGAGCAATACCTACATCTTGGGTTCGTAGTAAGTAATAAATAACTTTGTCTAGTTTTCCTTTGTGCTGAAAGAAATAGGATTCTAACTTATTACCCCAGGTGGCTTGCTTGAATTTTTCGATTTTTAGCTTACGAATAGTGATGGTGTCTAATTGATGGACGCTCAAACCGTGGTATGCCATCCATGCTTGGACATCAGCTTCGCTGGCAAACTTTTTTTCAGCGTAAAACTGCTGTTTGGCTTGGACTAATTCTTCAGGAGTACAATCTATTGTGGCTATCGCCTCATCAATAATCAATTCTCGCAGCAACTGTGGCAGCATTTGGTAACCAGCCAGCAGGGGAACTAGTTCAGTAGCTGTAATTGTGCGGTTGCCGATTTGGATTACTTCTGTCATTAGCTATTAGGCATAAAAAAATACGTGCTTCGTTGCATTTTATACTTTTTATAGTTTTTATTAATTAAGTTTTTATCACCAAAAGCTTCTGAGCCACTGCTTCAGGAACAGGTATTACCGATAAACGATTTCCTTGTTTCACGACTATTAACTCTGAGGCGCTGAACTTTTCTCTCAGTGTTGACAGTGAGATGATATCAGCAAACACTTCCACAAATTCTACAACAACGGTTTGCCACCGTGGATCTGCGAGCGTTGATTTAGGATCATAGTACTTACTTGTAGGTTCAAATTGCGTGGGATCAGCAATACCTGTTGTCACCACACGCATTAATCCAGCAATACCAGGAGGATTAGCGTTGGAGTGATAGAAAAAAGCTAAGTCTCCCGACTGCATTTGACAGAGATAATTGCGCGCTTGATAATTGCGAACACCATCCCAGATAGTATTACCATCCCGTTGTAGGTCAACGATGCTGTAGACTTCTGGTTCTGATTTCATCAGCCAATAGTTCATTTGTTATTTGGTCATTGGTCATTTGTTATTTGTCATTTGTGAAGAGTCAAAAGTCAAGGGCTATTCTCCCTGCTCTATGCTCTATTCTCCATTCCAATTTAGAGCCGTAGCTATCTGACCAGCTAATTCTAATGGATTAAATGGTTTAGCGATCGCTGTAGCTATACCCATTTGAGCATAGCGACGGCGGTCAGCAGCTTGGATTTTAGCGGTTAACAAAATTACTGGAATGGCTTTTGTGGCAGGATTTTCCTGGAGTTTCTCAAAAGTACTGATCCCATCCATATCTGGCATCATTACATCCAAAAGAATTACATCTGGTTGACACTCCTGAGCTTTAGAGATACCTTCCATACCAGAATTTGCCGTCACTACTTCCCACCCAGCAACGGTTTCTAAACAAATCTTGGCAACTTCTTGAATATACTGCTCGTTATCAACTACTAGAATCCGCTTTTTTGTCATAAATACCGCCTTCTTTAGGGCATGGGGGAGCCACTGCTTTGGGCGGCTTGGCCGACTTGTAGCAAGTGGCGTCATAGGGCAGAGGAAATAACCTTTGACCCTTGACTTTTAACAAACCCCTCTAAGTTTTTTGCTTAGTAATGCGTTGTAGTAATTCCATAACCCGTTGTTCAAATTCTTGCGTGGTTACACGCCCTTTGGTTAAGATTTCTGTATGTCGTAATTTGAGTCGATTGCGTTCTGACTCTTGCAAATCCTTGGCTGAGTAAACAACTACAGGAGTAGTACAAAGCTGATTATGTTGCTGTAGCCAATCTACCACTGCAAACCCATCACTTTCTGGCAGAATTAAGTCGAGAATTAATAAGTCGGGGTTGACTTCTTGGCTGAGGCGAATGGCTTCGCGTCCAGTTTTGGCTAGGAAGGTTTCAATATCATGTCTTTCAAATAGGGTAATCAGCAAATCAGCCAAATCATGATCATCTTCGACAATGAGGATACGGACTCGTTTTGAGGATTTAGCAACAACTTGTCTAAGTGATTGCAATAGGTAACTTTCTTGGACTGGTTTACTCACCCAATCCACAAACTCTGGACTCGGTGGGCTGTTGGTAGTTGGTTTGTAAACACTACAAATCACAATCGGGATGTTTTTTGTCTCAGTCCTTTCTTTTAAGACTGCCATTATCTCCCAACCATTCATCCCAGGCATCATTAAATCTAGTACAATTACGTCTGGCTGTTGGGTAGCTGCTAAAGCGATCGCATCTTCACCATTAGCCACGGTGGTCACCCGATATCCACCTTGTTCTAGTAGTATTTGCAGTTCGTTGCGAATTGTCAAATCGTCGTCGCAGACTAGCACTAGGGGGGAGTAGTGAGTAACCAGTTGTGAGTGGCCAGTTGTCGGATCTGCTAACTCAGCACTTTGGGGCGGTTCGAGAATTGGCAGAGTGAAGTAAAAATTACTACCCTCACCCATGGTACTCTCCACCCAAATCCTGCCACCATGTTGCTGTACTATACTTTTGCAAATTGCCAAGCCTAAACCTGTGCCATCATGGTTGCGAGAATCGGAAGAATCAACTTGTTGAAAGCATTCAAAGATGCTGTCAAGTTTGTCTGATGGGATACCGCGTCCGGTGTCTTTGACAGTTAATAAAACTTCCGACCCTTGTTTTGTTGCTGTTAGCCAAATTGTGTTGTTGGGAGTGGAGAATTTAATAGCGTTACTCAGCAGGTTGGTTAGGGTCTGGATAATTCGGTCTTGATCAGCCCATAGCTGGGTAGATAGGGTAGAAATAGATAGTTGTACTTCTGCTTTGTCGGCGAGGGGCTGCATGATATTCACTGCTGACTTGATCAAATCTGTCAAATTGCAGGTTTCTCGTTCCATTTTTACCCTGCCTGACTCAATCCGCTCAATGTCTAGGATGTCGTTAATCAGGCGTACTAGGCGATCAGTGCTATCGGTAGCAATTTGCAGGAGGCGTTTGCCTGACTCTGAGTCTGCCGGGAGCAATCCACTGGCGAGCATTCCCAGTGAGCCGTAAATCGAAGTTAGGGGCGTGCGGAGTTCATGGCTGACAACTGAAACAAACTCATCTTTCATCCGATCAATTTGCTTGCGTTCAGTTATATCACGTAAAATTACAGTATAAAAATTTTCACCACTCATATCTAATTTAGATATAGAAGCCTCCGCCGGAAATTCTGTACCATCCTGACGACGACCAAATAATTCCTGTCTTTCTCCCATCCTCCGGGCTAGACTAGGAGACTTACCAAAGTCGGCTACATGGTGACGGTGGGCTTGAATAAACCGTAGTGGTAAAAGTAAGTCTAGGCGCTTTCCTATAACTTCCTCGGCAGAGTAACCAAAAATCTTTTCGGCGCCTTGGTTAAACAAGGTGATGCATTGGTGACTATCAATGGAAATAATGGCATCGTCAGCAATATCTAAAATGCGGGCCAATTTAGCTTGAGAAATCCGCAGTTCTGCTTGTATGCGCTGGCGTTCGTCAAGTTGTGATTGCAATTTGCGATTCAGTCCTACTAACTCGGCAGTACGTTCTGCTACGCGCAATTCAAGTTGATTATTAACTTGTTGCAGAGCCGCTTGACTCTGTTTGAGAGCAGTTTCTGCTAGGATGCGATCGCGTTGATTTCGTAATGCACCAATTCCATAGGCTAAGTCTGCTGCTAATTCTTGCAGTAGTTGCAACTCATCGGCATCAAAGGCATCTGGTTCAGGTGCGTAAATATTCAATGCACCCAAAGTTTGACCATCAACCATCAACGGTAAGGCCAGTGATGCTGCATAGCCTTGTTTAACTGCCTGACATCGCCAAATCTCATAATTTGGATCAGTCAAAATGTTTTGAATAATACAGGGTTTACCTGTACGAATTGCTGTCCCTGATGGACTTTGTCCAGGAATTGTGTTTGCCCAAGTCAGGTTTAAAGATTGCAAATATCCATCTTCGTAACCTGCTTGAGCCACTGGGCGGATAGTTTTCTGAGCATCATGTTCTACAAAACCCGCCCAGGCCAGACGATAACCACCAACTTCGACAATAATTTTACAAATTTGATGTAGTAAATCCGATTCTTCTTGAGTACGTACCAGGATTTGATTGCAACTACTTAAAGCTTGGAGTGTCCGATTGACTCGCCGAATTTCTGCTTCTGTATTGTTGTGAGTTTGAGCCATGCGCCGTAGCAGTTTCATCCGCTCTAGGCGATTAATAATCCGAGTTACCAGTTCTGGCCCCACAATCGGCTTGCTGACAAAATCATCAGCACCAATGCTAAATACTTGATGTAAAATCTCGGCATCATTATGCACTGTGAGAAATAGAATAGGCAATTCACTCCAACGGCGATCGCTTCTCACTACTTGGCACAGTTCAATCCCATTACTATGAGGCATTTCTACATCCAGAATCAAGATATCTGGATTCACGGCTTCTAGAGTTTCCCAGAATTTGCGTGGGTCATCTAGGGTAATTACCTTGAGTCCCCAAGGGCTGAGTAAGGTTTGCAAAAATGCCAAAATTTGCGGATCGTCGTCTACAGCTAATACTTTGGCTTCTGTTAAGGTATTTTGTTGCCAAGCTTGGGTAATTGCTTCTAGCACTTGGGAAACAGGCAAAGGTTTTTGAAGAAAGGTATGTCCGCCATTGCGAGCTAGTTTTAGACGGCTGCCGAAGTCACTCTGTTCAGTAAAAACAACTACTGGTACAGGAGGCTGGCAATGGGAAAGTTCTGACAACAAGCTCAAACTTTCCTCCTGATGAGGAGAAACGCTAGGGTCGAGTAAGACTACACTGGGGTGTTTGCGGTCTATCTGATTTTTGGCAGTCTGAATGTTGTTCGCAACTGCAACGTTTAACCCCCAGTTACTAGATGCTTTTACTAGCTGTTCAGCTAAAAGCGGGTCACGGTCAACTACCAACACCAAAGGATGTTCATTGCTATTGGGTGATAATGCTAAGACTTCATTTTCTTGACTATGCATTTCTTGACGCAATTGCTTGACCCACTTTTGCAAGTTGGTGATTTCATGGGGCGTCAACGTTTTGTCAGACCTCAACAAGTTTTCTATTTTTCGTGCTAGCTTCGAGCCAACAGGTAAGCCAAAAGTACCTAAAGAACCTGCTAAGGTATGGGCTTCTTGGGCTGCTTGCCTTTGCAGTTCTGGATTTAAAGCTTTTTGAGTATCGGCTGCTTGCTCTAATACCCTTACTTGCTGCTCAAATCGCCCTTGAAATTGCTGCCAAATACCCGCAACTGCTGTGAGTGTCTGCTGCTGTGTTTGGAGGTTCAAAACCGCAGATTTAGGTTGCTCTCCCTCTTCCTTTTCGGTTCTCTCGCTTTCCTCTTCCCGTGGTTTTAGGCGATAACCAATACCATAGACGGTTTCAATCAAATCGCTAGGCGCTCCCACAGTTTTGAGCTTTTGCCGTAAACCTTTGATATGGGTGCGAACGGCTTCCTCGGTGGGAGTATCATCATAAGACCAAAGATGTTCCAAAATCATGCCGCAGCTAAATACTCGGCGACTGTTGCGGAGAAATAGCTCCAAAAGAGCAAATTCTTTTGGAGTTAATGATAATAAATCTTTGACATAGGTGACTTCACAACTACTAGGATCAAGTCGTAAATTCCCCCACTCAAGTACAGGTTGTGATGTTGTTCCTCCCCGACGCAATAGAGCACGTACACGAGCAACTAACTCCTCAGCATCAAAGGGTTTAACTACATAGTCATCTGCACCTGCATCTAGTCCAATTGCTTTCTCATGACTACTATCACGCCCTGTTAATAACAAGACTGGCATTTGCAGACCTTTAGACCGAATTTGACGACAAAGACTGATGCCATCAAGCTTCGGTAACATAACATCTAATAGTATTAAATCATAGTCATAAGTTTCGATTAAATCCCAAGCAGTATCACCATCATTAGCAACTTCAACTGCATAGTTTTGGTTAGCAAGAATGGCAGCGAGTGTTTGAGCTAGTAGCTCATCATCTTCTACGACTAAAATTTTCATATCACCAGTTTTTGTGAAGGTCAGGAATTGAACAGAACAAGTGACAAAAATCTCAAGCCAATAAAAATAATTTTTGATCCTAAAAAACTGAATCTATCAATCTATTTAAGTTCTCAACACCAGTATAAGGTAGCAGAGAACAGAGTGAGAATTTTGTGTAAAAATGCTTAATTTTGTTAAAAATTTCACAAGTTTATTGTGAGCGATCGCTAGTGAAAAACTGTTTCAATATATTAAGACATTAGGTGCTCACAGAACAATTATTTGTTATCCTCACAAGTTCCTCAAACTTTTGTTTTATAAAGATAACTGTAGGCAGAAGATGACTGGATTACTCAGGCTAAAAATTAGAGGAATTTTATCTAGACAATTGCCAAAAATAGTTGAGGTATTGCTAAAAATTGTTAATCCAGGCGCTAAAATCCGTCAAACTCAATCATACCTTGGGGGTTTGTTTGTCAAGTTGTTGATGGGAAAACTACTCCAGGTCTAAGGGATATCTACAAAATTGCCAACAGGGCGATCGCCCAGGCTCACCAATTACTAATCAACAACAGAGGTCTATATGTTTAACAAGATTCTAGTGGCATTAGATCGCTCGGAAATGGGGAAACAAGTGTTTGCACAAGCCTTGGCTTTAGCAAAGTTAACAGGGGCTAACTTAATGCTACACCATGTCTTATCTGCTGAAGAAGAAGGTAGCCCTTACGTGCCAGTGTTATCTAGTTTTGACTATTATCCAGGAGTAAGCTCTCCTAGTTTCGAGTACTATCAAAAGGAATGGGATGCCTTTAAAAATGAAGGGATCAAAATTTTGCAATTCTTCTGTGCCGAAGCAAACACCGCAGGCATAAACGCAGAATTTACCCAAAGCCTAGGAGATCCTGGTCGTCTCATTTGTAACTTAGCCCGTAATTGGAACGCTGACCTAATTGTGATGGGGCGTCGTGGTCGTTCGGGATTAGCAGAACTATTCCTCGGTAGCGTCAGCAACTACGTGCTTCACCATGCGCCTTGTTCGGTGCAGATTGTACATGTTCCAGCTACCATTCCAAAAGCTAAAGAAGCTGACCTAGAAAATCACAGTGCCGTTATTGTTGGCTAATTACACATTCCTAGAAATGGGCGAACAACCGTCATTGGTGTCAACTTAACGCGAAACCCCACGTCCGCCAGGGATTTAAATCCCTGTCTCATAGCAGAAGTCCTCTCAAGAGGACTGAAAATTCAGTCCATTTCAATGGATTTAGGCTATGAAATCACCGTTTTAACGGTGGGCGGGCGAACAACACCCAACGAGTACGGTATTTTTAGCTTAAGTTGACACGTATGAACAACCGTACTCCTACGGAGAAGCAAGCTACGCCCCTACGGTAATTGCGGACTGGGGTGAGCATTAAGTAAGTCGGTGATCATAAACCTAACTATGTTACAAAGCATAAACACTAGCTCAACCCTTACAAACACCAAAGCGTAAGAACACCGACCTTTCCATTCAGTAGAACCAGCCAAAAATATTAAATCCTTACAAACACCAAATCCCAAACATCAAATACCGACCATAACCAGTTAGCTTTATTTACACCGCTCTACTTAGGCTTGACAGCTTTACCAATGTACCAAACGGAAGTATCTTCATTGATGGCTATTTCAAATAACGTTTTTGAATCATTTTTAAATCTCTTAAACACAATATTGCTAAGATTTTTTAAGTTAGTGCCGCCAGTTAAATCAAATCCTTTAAAGATAATATCTCGAAAGCCATTATCACGTAACATATCAAATAATTCATTTGATTTAATAAACTTATGCCAATCATGTAGTCCTAGAGGGATCTGCTTGAGAACATACTCTAAAAGCCAAATCATCACTAGTCTAGATTTAAAAGTTTTATTAATCGTATCAAATAGAAATAAACCCTCTGGTTTCAACACTCTAAAAGATTCAAAAATAACTTTTTTCCAATCTCCGACATGTTCCAAAACATCAAAGCATAAAACAACATCAAATTTATTGTTATCAAAAGGAAGCTCTTCTGCTATGCCCCAGTAATAGTCAATTTTTAGTTGATTTCTTTGAGCATGTTCTTGAGCAACTTGAATAGATTTTAGAGATAAATCAATACCAGTAACACTAGCATCTTGCTTGGCTAAGAATTCACATGCCAACCCGCCCCCACAACCAATATCTAAAACTTGAACACCTCTCCAATTGGGAACATAGTTAGCAAAAAAATCAAATCTAGCTTGATTAAGATAGTTAGATAAGTTTAATGCTTCCCCTTTCTGCCACCATTTATCTGCATTCAAATCATAGTATTCTAAATCATTTTTCTTCATAGCTTATTTTGAATAAATTTAGTAAGGACGCAGGGTTGTAATTCCAAGCTACGACCTTACTAAGAATTTATATGCTGCAAACGTTATTCAAATTGGTATTAGTTGCCAGTATATTGTTTAAAATTGCAGAATAATTCTGTCTGTGGGTGGGTATATAGCGGTTCCCCAGTGCATGAGGTACTACATGATTTCAATTTGTATTTGTACAAATTGGTAATGTGAACCAGAATGTTGCTCCTGCTGTCAAAGTACTGTTGACGCCGATTTCGCCACCGTGGGCATTAATGATGCGCTTACATAGATATAAACCCAAACCCAAACTAACAGAATTGCGATTATTACCACTCCGGAAGTAAAGGTCAAACAACCTTTCACTTTGTTTTTGACTGATTCCTACTCCGTTATCACTGACAGTGCAATAAATCTTATCCCCTTTCAAGGTAGCGTTAATTGTCAACAACAATTCAGGGGGATTATGTTTGACAGCATTGACGATCAGATTTGAAAATACACGCCATAGTTGAGTGGAATCACCATTCACCATAGGTAAATCTGCGGTGACTAAATTTGTGAGGGTAGCTTGATTTTCCGCCAAGATTGGCTCTAAGTCTGCGATCGCATCTGTTACAACAGTATGCAATTGTAGAGGTTGACGCTGCAAAACCACACCTTGCACTTCGCTGACATGGGCTTCCATCAAGGAATTAATCAAGTTGAGTTGGCGATCGCTACTTTGCACCATCCGTTCTAAAACCGCGCGTGCAACGGATATTTGAGATTGGCTGGATTCGTTTCCCATCCCTTCATCTTTGAGCAAATTCCTCAGCACCATTAAAATCCCCAGTGCTGGGTTGCGTAAATCATGGGAAACTGCATGAAAAAATACTCTCAGGGCTTCTTCGGCTTGTTTGCGTTGGGTAATGTCTTCAATCAAACCTTCGTAGTAAAGTAGCTTTCCCTGTTCGTCGCGGACTGCGTAGGCTTTCTCTGAAATCCAGACAATGCTTCCGTCTCGGCGATAAATTTGCGATTCAAATTCTGAGACTTTGCCATGTTGTTCAATCAAGCGCACAAATTCTGCACGACGCTGGGGGTCAACATACAATTGATGCTCAATATCGGTAAAATTGGCTGTCACCTCTTCTGGAAACGAGTATCCATAAATTCGTGCTAAGGCGGGATTGGCTGTAATGTAGCGTCCATCAGCACTACTTTGGAAGATACCCTCAACTGCGTTCTCAAAAATACTTCTGTACTTAGCTTCTGTAACTTCTAGTTTGTGGTAAGCAGACTCAAGCTCTTTACGGGCGTAAAACTCAGAACGTTGTAGGCGATCGTATAAGTAAACGCCAATGTCACAGATAGCACATAGCCAAAAAACGTATAACAGAAATGTGACATTATATATTTCTGGATATTCAGGTACTGGTGTTTTGAGTCCTAGTACTGTGTTGACGCCAAAATAGTAAGTTAATACACCCACCTGAGATATGAGGTGTAACTGCCAACAAACAGGGATCAATGTCGCTTGGCTAAAAAATAGCAGTGACCAACCCAAAGTATCCGGTAGGGCAAAACCCTTGAGGGTGGCGAATAACTGCGAAGCTAGGCTAAGTGACCAAGATGACCCTAACAATAATATTCCTGGATGACGATGACCAAACTTAGTTTGACGCAGGGCAAAGTAAACAACTAAGCTCAAGAGCATAGCAAGATTAATAAATAACCCATGAATCCTGAGGGTATCTGGCAGTTTATCTAATTCCTTGAGAGGGAAAAAGATGTCATAGACATTTCGCAAGGTAAAGGTTAACAAGCAAATTGACGCTAGCCATAGCCACAGATGTAGCCTTTGCCACAAAAAATGTTGCCTATTAGCCAGCCACTCCTTATTTGCATCAACAGCAGTAATTTGATTATTGATAACTGCTTCATATACCTTTCTCCACCACTTTTGCACTGATCTCAATAAGTTTGTCATTTGTCATTTGTCATTTGTCATTTGTCATTTGTCATTTGTCATTTGTCATTTGTCATTTGTCATTTGTCATTTGTTATTTGTTATTTGGTAGAGGCGTTCCAGTGCAACGTCTGTCAAAATTTTGAATTGATTCATGCTCTATGCTTTATTCTCTCATTCGGCCAAGATGGGAAAATTAAATGTCTTATAGTTGCGATGGGTTTGCTGGGGGTAATGTTAACCAAAAAGTTAATCCCCGCTTGCGGTGACTAATGACACCTATTTCACCACCATGTGCTTGAATAATTTGCCGACCGAGATACATTTTTAAGGCTACGCCTGTTAAGCAAGGGCCTTGGGGATCGGGTATATATAAATCGAAGAGGCGATCGCACTCCAGTTTACTGATGGCTGCACCGTCATCTTGAATTTGAATGCGGATCATTTCATTTCTCACTACAGCTTTGAGAGTAAAATTTAATCCTGGTGGATTCTGCTGCAATCTATAGGTAAATAAATTTACTAAAGCTTTATGTAATAACCCTGTGTCTGCCATCACTAAAGGTAAATTTGGCGCTATCAAGTTTTTGAGTGTGGCTTGGTTTTGGTAGAGTATTGGCTTTAGGCTTTGGCTTGTTCTTTCCAAGAACGTACTCAAAGATACAAGCTCAGTCCTAAGAACAATGCCCTTGCCTTCACAGCAATGCATTTCTATCAACGAGTCAATCATCCCCAATTGACGGTCATTGCCTTGAATCATGCGCTCAATAATCGCCGGAGATACGGAGATTGGGGATAAAGAGGCAGGGGTGCTGGGGGAGTCTCTGTGTATTTCTGCATCTGGAAGCAAATTCTTTAACACCATTAAATTACCCATAACCGCAGTTCGCAAATCATGGGCGACGGTATGTAATACCACATCTTTGACCCGTTGCAGTTCTCCTAGTTCCTGCATTTTTTGTTGTAGTTGGGCAGTGCGTTCTTCTACTTGTTGTTCTAAATTAGCGTTGAGTTGGGCAAGTTCTTGGTGAATAAAACTGTGTTCAATAGCGATCGCTAATTGTTCTGACATCTGCTGTAGTAAATCAACTTCGATGGCTTGCCAATAACGAGGCCCAGAACATTGATTAGCAACCAATGCCCCCAACAATTCATCACCCAGCATAATTGGTACTGCTAAGGTAGCCTGGGTGTGGAATTGTTGATAGTGTGCCCTCAATTTAGGAGATACGACGACTTGGTTGACATCCTGCACCAAACGCACACGATTACTTGTGAATAAATTTTTTAATTCTTGAATATAAGCTTGATCATTAGTTGTCCATCCCAAAATTGACGGGTATTGGGGATCTAATGACTCAGCAACAGCTTTACCACCGACTTGGGCATCATTTAAACCAATAAAAACCCGATCTGCTTGCAAAAATTGCCGGACTTCCGACACAGTGGTTTGGAGAATTTGGTCTAAATTCAGGGAAGAGCGAATTCGCGCTAGGGTTTCTGTCAATAAGCGATCGCGCTGTGCTGAGAGGCGTAATTGCGCTTCTACTTGCTTACGTTCTGTAATATCCATGACCAAGCCCTCCCAAAGTAGATCGCCGTTAGCTTGTTGTTCTGGTTGGGAAGCACCTTGAATCCACTTGAGTTTACCACTGGGTGTAATGATGCGACCTTCCCAACGCCAAGGTGTCAGATTTGCCGCCGCCATTGCTATAGATGCTGTCCAGGCGTCGGCATCTTGGGGATGAATCAGTTGATGTAATACCTGAAAATCTGCTTGGATTACTTCTGGTTCTAATTCATACAGTTCTCGACAACCTGAACTCACATAAAGCAGAAACTGAGAACCATCTTGACGCTGGAGAAATTGAAAAATCATCCCCGGCAAATTAGCAGCAATTTTTGATAGCAGGGCGATCGCCTGTTGTTGGCAATCGGGTGTATGCGTTAACTTCACAGTTTCATCCACTCTTTGACCCTTTGATTAATATACAAGCAACTGATTATTACCAGCTTGGTAAACTTCTGCTGTCAGAATCACCACCAACTGGATTAAACTCATCTCTACATCCAGGGTATATTCCATCTGTTAAAACCGCATACACCCAATCGGGTGAACCAATACATAAGACATCGACCGAATTTAAATATGCGTTCACTACAACCCTTTGTAGGGGCGTACAGTTGTTCGCCCTTGCTTCTACCGAAAATTGCCCACAGCCACAAAGGTATCCCAAGCATAAATTCGCAGTAAGCTGTTTGAGGGCGTTTTTCATAATCTACAAATGGCAACGATTAACGATAATTACCTCAAGCTGAAAGCAGGTTATCTATTTCCAGAAATTGCGCGGCGGGTGAATGCCTTTGCAGAAGCCAATCCTGATGCAAAAATTATCCGCTTGGGTATTGGTGATGTCACGGAACCTTTACCATTAGCTTGTCGCCAAGCGATGATTAGAGCCGTTGATGATTTGGGCGATCGCACCACCTTCAAAGGCTATGGCCCAGAACAAGGCTATGCTTGGTTACGAGAGAAAATTGCGGCTCAAGATTTCCAAGCACGGGGAACTGATATTGATGCTTCAGAAATATTTGTTTCTGATGGTTCCAAGTGCGACACAGGCAACATTCTAGAAATCTTCGGTCATAACAACACTATAGCTGTCACTGATCCAGTTTATCCTGTGTATGTAGACACTAACGTTATGGCGGGAAATACTGGAGACGCTAATGATCAAGGTGAATATGCAGGCTTAGTTTATTTACCAATTACAGCTGAGAATAACTTCACCGCAGAGATTCCCTCCCAGAAAGTCGATTTAATTTATCTCTGCTTTCCCAATAACCCCACAGGTGCAACTGCTACTAGAGAACACCTGAAAGCGTGGGTAGAATATGCTCAGGCAAATGGCTCAGTAATTTTCTTTGATGCTGCCTATGAAGCTTACATTACTGATCCTGATCTTCCCCGCTCAATATATGAAATTGAGGGTGCAAGGGAAGTGGCAATAGAATTTCGTTCTTTCTCCAAAAATGCAGGCTTTACAGGAACTCGCTGTGCCTTAACTGTTGTACCCAAGACATTGACAGCAAAAGCCGCCGACGGTTCTAATGTGGAACTGTGGAAGCTGTGGAATCGCCGCCAGTCTACCAAGTTTAATGGTGTATCTTACATTGTGCAACGAGGTGCTGAGGCAGTTTATTCCGAGGAAGGACAAGCGCAGGTAAAAGCACTCGTGAGTTTCTATTTGGAAAACGCTAAAATCATCCGCGAAGAACTCACAACAGCTGGATTATCTGTATATGGTGGTGTGAATGCGCCTTATGTCTGGGTGAAAACACCCAATGGTTTATCCAGTTGGGAATTTTTCGATAAACTGCTGCAAACTGTCAATGTTGTGGGCACACCTGGTTCTGGGTTTGGTGCTGCTGGTGAAGGCTACTTCCGGATTTCTGCGTTTAACAGTCGGGAGAATGTCGAAGAAGCCACAAAGCGGATTATCACTCGCTTGTCTTTGTAGATTGTAGGTAGATCGCATATTAGCAGCTCATCGCTAGATGTGCGATCGCCTTTTGATGACTAAATTGATTTTAGGGCAGGATAATAGAGCTAGAGCTTGAGCAAGCGATCGCTATGACCACAACAACTAAAAAACTTACCCTGGAAGAATACCTAGCTTATGACGATGGCACAGACACCAAGTATGAGCTAGTGGATGGAGAATTAATAGCAATGCCACCAGAAACCAGTAGAAATAACCGAATTGCGCTCTATTTACTTGCAGAATTCCTCAAACTCGTGCCTTTTTACCTCATCTGTCACAAAGATACAGAAATTGTGGTGACAGGTAATCGCACTCGCATCCGTCTACCAGATTTGATGATTTTAACTGAAGAGTTATTCGCGGCGCTTGGTGGTAAACGCGCTACCATTACTCAGGATATGCCATCTCCGGCACTGGTAGTTGAGGTTGTCTCTCCGGGTAAAGTTAATGAAGACAGAGACTACCGCTATAAGCGATCAGAGTATGCGGCGCGAGGTATCTCTGAATACTGGATTGTCGATCCTGGTAACGCCAGAGTGACTGTGCTGACGCTAGTAGACGGATTATATGAAGAAGCGGTGTTTCAAGAAAATAATCACATCACCTCAACTACTTTTCCTGATTTGAAATTAAACGCAGCGCAAGTATTAGCAGCAGGAGAAGTTTTTGTTGTCTATGAATGAGTGAACGAGACGATAGACATGCGTAAGTCCTAATACTTTGTATAATACCTATATTTTGCTGGTGCCGTGCCCCTACCCGTATTGATATTTTTTTAATTGACAGCCCCTGAGAAGAGGAATTGATGATTTAGTTAGGCTCTTTACAAGCAGCATTGAAAGCATAAGCTGTTTGCCAATTTTTCACAGTGTTCTCACCAATCAAGAATATCTTACTATCACCATCAGCAAAAGTTAAACGAGCACGCATGACGGCAGGAGTCGCACTACTAAGTAAATTAGCAGCATTACTGTTAACAGCAAACAAACTCTCTGTCATGTACCAAGTGCTAGAACGTTTATAGGATGAACTACCACTCGATTGACTGTAAGTGTAATTTTGCTGAAATCCTCTGGGTTTGCTGGTTTGAGTGGGAGTCAGTTGCAGAATTTGACCTCCAATCCCTAACTCTAAACGTACGGGCACCAATGCTTTTAAATCAGCTTGACCGTCAGCAGGAGAGTACTGGAAAATTGTTTTCACAAAGCACCCTTCGATTTTGCTACCCCACAAAGAGATAATCACAAATCTTCCGGGAGAGGGAGCAACAAAGGGACTTTTGAAAAAACTTCCCAAGGGATCTTCGCCGTGGCGGTCAATTACAACTTTACCCAAGGCGGCATCAACTAGACTATCTCTAATATCAATGGTTGTATTCAAAGGCCAGCCACCAGCAGCCCATGACATTGGACGATCAAATAGGTCTTCACCTTTGGTAATTTCTGCGATCGCTGGTATAGAAAATAAATTTAACATTGCAGACGTTAAAAATATAGCTGAAAGACTCGGCCTCATCCATCTCAAAAACATAAATAATTTATTCCTATTAATTAATATTTTCTGCCAGGGGGAGCGCCATCAGTACCTTCAGAGCCTGATACCTTGGGAGGTCTGCCAGAAGGTGGAGCATTATGAGGTTTTGGTTGAACCACTATCGGGGATTTGTCTACTACTAATCCCAGTTTTTTGGCGATTTCTGATTCCATAAAAATATTGATCGGAATTCCCAAATTAAACCCTACTTTTTGACCATCAGTATCTCTAGCACCCCGTCCATGAATACCAATCAATCTTCCATTTTCATCGACTAAAGGGCCACCACTCATTCCTGGAAAAGTATTGATGTTGTGAATTAGGGTGTAACCATCTTGGGGTTGACGATGTTCACCAACAATTTCTCCTTTAGGTGTTAATACAGTGCGTTGTTCAATTCCGCGTACTGGTTCTGGTGCCCCAGCTATGTAAACAGTTAAACCAGGTTTAGCATGTTCAGAATTACCGATGTGGGCAACGCGGTATTTTTGACTACTAGTAAATTGCAATACAGCTAAGTCCACTCTTGGTAGACGGACTACCGAGCTATAATTTACAGTATGTTCTTTGTTGTCGAAAGTTTGGACTATGTAAGTCCCTGCCTTATCCATCACGTGCCAATTAGTAAGAACGTAGTAGATATCGTTTTTTTGCCAAACGAGTACTCCAGAACCAAGTTTTGGCCCTTTGATGAGCACGGTCATTTCTTGAGCTTTGCGGCTGACATCCACCCCTGTGGAAGTGATACCAATTTCTGGTTGTATGAGCGCGATCGCTACTCCTACTATTGTGCCTGTGAGTCCAGAATAGAACCTCATGGTTTCATCCTTATAATTGAGATGTCATCAAGGATCGGCAGCTTCAGAAATCGATGGTTGAGAATTGACTTCACCTGTGGCATTTTTGAGGTAGGCATCGAAATCAATAGTAATTTCCTCCGTACCACTTTCGTCCAAGGTGTTACCAGCCGCTAAAGCGCGACGGTCAAATAATCTGCGGACTGTCTCACTGGGATTGGCGCCACGTTTGAGAGTGAACAATAAGGTACTATCTGTACAAGGGGTGTTGGGTTTATTTGCAGCACAGATAACTGGTTCGCCCCTGATTTTGCCGATGGAGATATTTCTGAGGTTCCCATTGTCGTAGTTCTTCTGAAATCTGCGTGAAACCTCCAAACATCTTTTTTGAGCCGTCCAAGGCGGGGGAAAGTAACTGTTGGACACCCAATTCACGACGGGGATACTTTTGCCGTCTTGGGTACGAGCAAAAGTTACGGGTACACCTTTGTGCTGACGACAGAAGAAAGTTAGTCCACGAGCATAACTAGGCTGTGATGTGGATAAAGTGGTGGCAGATGCAGCCAGCAAAAACGCCATACAAATTTTTGTTATTGTCAAGACTTCAGCCAATAACTTTTGTCTCATACAGTTGAACTTGGCAACTTGTAGTATTTTATATACTAAAGTAACCTATTTTAGGTATTAATTATGTTGATAATTCTCAATCTATCGTAAATATTTCATGAATAAGTATGAGACAGTACTGAACTTGGATTTCTCTTCAGATCAGATTCAGTTGGTTGGACTAAAGAACATAAATGGCCAGGGTAACCCAACAGCAAAATATGGGTGAGGTTTTGATACCAATTTAAATTATTTTTAAATAAACCCCATTTCTCCCAAAACCTGACGTAATCTCTGAGCCTCTTGCGGGTTATTCTGGGCATGAAGCGCGATCGCATTTTTAAAAGCTGTAACACTAGCTTGAACATTGCCGACTTTTAGCTGCACTACCCCTAAATTTTGATAAGCTTCGGCATAGTTGGGTTTTAACTTGATAGCTTTTTGATAAGCTGCGATCGCATCTGTCAGTAAACCCAAAGCCTTGAATGTCATTCCCAGGTTATAGTGTCCCGCCGCAAAGTTGGGGTCAATTTTCAAGGCTGTTTCATAGGCAATTTTCGCACCTTGCAAATCGCCAGCCGCCTTAAATAGGTTGCCTAAGTTGTTATATGCTCCTAATTTGAGTATGGGATAAATGGGTAACTTGATTGCCGCCTGATAGTGGAAAATCGCTTGGCGGGAATTTTGTAAGCGGTTGTAAGCAATGCCTAAATGGTAGTGGAGTTCATACAAAATCTCGTAGTTTTCCTCACTCGCAGCAATTCCGCGCTTGAGTAACTCCATCCCTTGGTCAATTTTTCCAGTTTCCACATACAATGCCCCTAACTTACTGCAAACATAGGGGTCATGGGGATGAGTTTTGAGAAACTCTGACATTGCTGCTTCGGCTTTGGCGTGTTTATTACCTTGAGCGATCGCAGCTTTTTGATATCCTTGATGCAGAATAGCTAACCCTTGCAAATATCCGATCTGCCAATGGGGTTCTTTGGTTACAATTTCCGACACACTATCATCAACTAAAGCATGGTAGGGACGGGAAAAGTGAATCTGGGGATGATTGCGAAATAGCCGAGAAACCAGAGAATAGGGAGATTGTTCCGCGCCTACTTCATGACGCACCAAATTAACTAGCAGATATTCTTCACTTTGTATTACCGACTGTATCTGTGGCACAATTTCTGGCGTCAGAGTTTCATCAGCATCCAATACCAAAATCCAGTCGCCTGTGACATGCTGCATAGCTGCATTCCGCGCCGCACTAAAGTCATTGCACCATTGAAAATGATGTACTGTCGCACCGTATATTGAAGCGATTTCTGGAGTGCGATCGCTAGAACCAGTATCCAACACTATCATTTCATCTACAACATCTTTGACACTGGTCAGGCACTGAGGCAATGTTGCTGCTTCATTTTTCACAATCATGCACAGACTAAGTTTCATCGGTATTTATCGACGGTTCATTTCACATCACATTAATTCACTATTTTCGGCATGTCACCCTCAAAGTTTTATTCGGTTCGTAGGGGCGAACGGTTGTTCGCCCTGATCACTTTACAAGTCAGGAGGCAAAATTACCTGATCGATCGCATGGATTACACCATTGCTACCCTTGATATCTGCCTGAGTCACATTAGCTTCGTTGACTTTTACACCAGTAGGCTCAACCTTAACGTTGATTGCGCCACCTTCAATGCTTTTAACTTCACCAGATTTTAAATCCGTGGAGAGTACAGAACCAGATACCACATGGTAGGTTAACAGTTTCACCAAGATTTCTTTATTTTCTGGCTTCAACAAATCGCGCACTGCATCTTGTGGCAATTTAGCAAACGCCGCATCGGTAGGAGCAAAAACTGTTAAGTTGTCTTTGCCTTGCAACGTTTCTGCCAATCCCGCAGCTTTGATAGCTTGAGTTAAGACGCTAAATGAGCTATTAGACTCTGCCAAGGCTAGCAAGGTTTTACCTTGGGTTTCAGTTGTACCTGCGGCTGGTGGAGTTTCAGTAGGTACTGTTGTCTCTGGTGTTTCGATTGGACGTGGGGTGCGTCCAGATTCAGGGGTATTAGTTGGGGTGGGAGCAGGTTCTGTGGTTTCTGTATTACTACGACGGTTGTAAGGAGGTTCGTTAAAAATGCTGGGACGAGGATTGAGTTTCCCACTACTGTTTTGCTGTGCTAGCAAGTTTTTGCTGGGAATCGCGCCTTTTACAGCTTCTGTTGCAGGTTCAGCAGGTGCGTATTGAGTCTTAACTGCAATGCGTTGACCCCGGTTATAGGGAGACTCGCTAAAAATAGTGGGGTTAGGATTCGTTGCCTCTTTAGCTCCAGATGGTAAAGTCATCAGCAGACCTACGCTGGTTATTCCCACTATCCCTGCTAGATTGACCAGCAATTGGCTGTAATTCACTTTCATAAATTTTGTTTGTTTTTATTGTGCATAGTTTACATAAAGACTTATAGCATTTTGCTATGCAGATGAGCTAACTCTAGAAACAATAAATTTTTGCCTAAACTGTGCTGTGCTGAATAAATCTAAATTTTTCGGTAATTAGCGAGGGTTACTATTATAAAGTATCTTGGTGTTCAAAGTAGGGTGCGTTGAGTAATTTGTTTTCTGTGTGGCTGAAGTGCTATTTGTGATTGGTCTTAAATTTTACCTTTGACATTGCCAACATTACTAAAGAGGAAGTTAATTAAGTACAGCAACTTTACCAGCAGTTATATGATAGGGTGTATGCCTCTATGTATCCCAATAACTGATAAAAACAACCTGATTAAATGTAGTAGCTTATACTAAATTTGCCAAAAATCTATAGGGGTTAACCATAAAATCCCTAATATATTCGGCATCTGTATATAAAGAAGCAAAATATTTTTCAAGGTGCAAAGTCTAAAATTATACTATATTCATCCAGTGGAATGAATCTTTTAAAAGTTTAATTAACTAGTGAAGATCAAGCACTAGCCAGGTTAGGTTTATTTATGTTTGCAGATAAAAATAATTAAATTATTTGATATTTGGATTAAGTCAGAAAAAAATATTTTTAACAAACTAGCGATATTGGCAAAAAATTCCCTAATTTTCTACTTCATTGGCAAAAAAATTGCTGATAAATGACAGCATTAACCTGAATTGCCAGGAAAATTACTGAAACTGAAGATACAATTATCAAAGTTGCTCAATTAACCAGTTATAAGGTGTGCGATATGCTGGAGTTATACCAATGGGAACTATCTCAATACTCAGAAAAAGTACGGCTAATTCTGGATTACAAAGGATTAGAGTACCGCAAAATTGAGGTGACACCTGGGATTGGACAAGTAGAACTGTTCCGATTAACTGGACAAAAGCAAGTACCAGTTTTGAAGGATAGCAGCAGGTATATTGTAGACTCTACAGAAATCGCTAAGTATTTAGATTCTCAGTATCCAGAACGCCCGCTCATACCCCAAGACCCAAAAAAACGGGGTTTAGCTTTATTAATAGAAGAATGGGCGGATGAGTCAATAGGCATCAAAAGTCGCAAAGCACTATTTTCGGCTATTAGTCAGGATCAAAATTTCCGTAAGTCTTTATTACCTACCTCCACACCAGACATATTTAAAAACCTCGTGGAAGGAGTACCCACCGACTTTTTGAAAATTTTAGGTTTTGGAGTGGGTTACAGTCCAGATGTAGTCAAATCAGCGATCGCTGATTTAAAACAAGACTTAGAAGCACTGACACTATTGTTGGCAGATAGTCCTTATTTATTGGGAGACGAACCAAGTTTAGCTGACTTGGCAGTGGCGGGTTTATCAATATTATTGAAGTTTCCTGATGGAGCCTATTTGGATTTACCCGCCAGCCTCAGAGGTAAAGGCGTACCTTCCATCGCCGATAACCCAGATTATGCATCATTCTTTGCTTGGCGCGATCGCCTCTATGCCCAATTTCGCAAACCATTAATTGGTGTTCCTCCCTCTGGAAGCGCACCAACTGCAATTCAAATCGAGTAGACGCGATTAATCGCGTCTGTTATTTGTCCTTTGTCATTTGTTCTTTGTGATTGCATCTGGCACGTAGCATTGAACATCAGACAAAGGATAATTTGTGTTAAGATTTGTTCGCTATCTGGAGAGTCTACAAATTCAACATAAATTATATTGAAATGGTTATTTGAAATGGGGAATAGAGAGATGCACTTCGACTCCGCTCAGTGCAAGGGCTGGTAAGGGAGATGGGGAAGATAAATAACAAATAACCAACAACTAATGACCAATGACAAATAACAAATGACCAATGACAAATTCGGCAAAGCCATTAGGTTCAGTCATCCAAGGCTCCCTCACAGGGGGTTTAGAAGTAAGATTACACCCAGACATATCAGTTGAAGATATGCGGGTGGGTAAGTTTTTAGTTGTGCAAGGGGTGCGATCGCGTTTTTTCTGTATGCTGACAGATGTGGCACTAGGAACTGCAAATGCCCGCATTGCTTCAAACCCCCCCAACTGGGAAGACACGTTTTTACGAGAAGTTTTAGCAGGAAGTAGTACATACGGCACCGTCAACCTCGCGCCGATGTTGATGTTTACTCCCGAAGCTGAGGAATCTTTCACACCCACAAACGGTAAATCTGCAAATCCTTTTGTCCCATCAATGACAGGTTTGGCATCATTTCAACCCCAAACCAGTACTACTATGGAATTGCTGCCAGTAAAAACAATTCCTAGCCATTTTAGCCAAGTATATGAAGCGAGTGAAGAAGATTTTCGCCGCGTCTTTGGTTGGGAAGACGATACCCAAAGAAAGAATTTTTCCATTGGCAAACCGCTAGATATGGATGTGCCGGTTTGTTTGGATTTAGACCGCTTTGTTGAACGCAGTAATGGGGTTTTTGGTAAATCTGGTACTGGTAAATCCTTTTTGACGCGGTTACTTTTGGCGGGGATAGTCCGTAAAAACGCGGCAGTAAACTTAATTTTTGATATGCACTCTGAGTATGGCTGGCAAGCTGTCTGCGAAGGTAAACAATATAGTACTGTTAAAGGATTAAAGCAATTATTCCCCGGTAAAGTAGAAGTCTACACCCTCGACCCAGAATCAACCAAGCGTCGGGGTGTGCGGGATGCACAAGAACTCTATCTGAGTTATGAACAAATTGAAGTCGAAGATGTTAAGTTATGCTCTCGTGATTTAGGACTGTCGGAAGCCGCCTTAGATAACGCCAATATTTTGTATGCAGAGTTTGGCAAGGCTTGGATTTTGCAGTTGTTAAATATGAATAACGAAGAAATCAAGCTGTTCTGCGAGGAGAAGCGCGGACACCAAGGCTCAATTATGTCATTGCAGCGCAAACTCCTGCGGCTAGATAACTTAAAGTATATGCGGGCGGCTTGTCCCCAGAATTATATTAATCAGATATTGCGATCGCTAGAAGCCGGCAAGCATGTGGTGATTGAGTTTGGTTCCCAGTCAGACATGCTATCCTATATGTTGGTGACAAATATGATCACCAGAAGAATTCACGGTCATTATGTAAGCAAAGCCGAAAGATTTCTCCATAGCGGCAATGCAAGCGATCGCCCCACACAACTGGTAATCACCATTGAAGAAGCTCACCGTTTCCTAGATCCAGCAATCGTCCAAAGCACAATCTTTGGCACAATCGCCCGCGAGATGCGAAAATACTTCGTCACCCTTTTGGTAGTTGATCAGCGTCCATCGGGGATAGATAATGAAGTCATGTCCCAGATTGGTACTCGCATTACAGCTCTGCTTAACGACGAAAAAGATATTGATGCGATTTTTACGGGAGTCTCTGGGGGTGGTAGTTTGCGATCAGTATTGGCAAAGTTAGATTCTAAGCAACAAGCAATGATTCTCGGTCACGCTGTTCCCATGCCAGTTGTAGTCCGTACCCGTCCTTATGATGCACAATTCTACACAGAAATTGGTGACCCGGCTTGGGAAGAAAAGCCAGATGCAGAACTATTCGCCGCCGCCGAACTAGCTAAAGCCGACTTGGGTTTTTAGGAGGGGTTTGGGGTTTGTCATTTGTTAGATATGTTGTACTGCAACGCCTGTACACTTACTCTTGCCTATTGCTTGTTCCTCGTTTCCCCTTTCGTAACTTCAACAGTTAATCAGTTCGGTTATCTCCCTACTGTTAGGCAACTGAAGAGGGGGTTTTGACGTCACTATAGATATAGTCAGCACTCGCAGGGAAGTTAGAGAAAATTCTTGGTCAAACAAACAGTTTTGCCTTATAATTAAAGGTTTTATCTAGGCTCCTTTACTATCCATTAGATTTGTCGTACTATAAAATAAGTAGAACTCATACCGACTTCGTATTTTTCAGGTCTTCACTAGTGGCACAGTAAAACCAGAATTCTAAAACACACCCTAACGTGCTTCTAAAGAAATACCAAAAATTAGGGAGGGTAGGGGAACCTATCTCAGGGACACACCGTCTTCACAACGATTGTATAAACTAAATGCTTATAGTAGATCCCTATCTTCCGTAATATATGTACTATTTTTCCCAATCCACCGTAGTTATTAAAGATTCATTGTGTTTACGGAGTAGAGGACAACGCACCAATGCCTACTGTTAACACCCAAACGGAAAACCTCAACACCAAATTCACGGCTGATATGGTGCGAACCTATCTGCGAGAAATTGGTCGTGTGCCATTGCTCACCCGTGAACAGGAGATTGTTTACGGCAAGCAAGTACAGCAAATGATGACGTTGCTGGATGCTAAAGAAGCTTTGGCGAAAAAACTGCAACGTGAACCGAGTTTAGAAGAATGGGCAATCCAGGTTCACCAATCAGAAACTGATGTCAACCAGACAGTCGCCCAAGGCAAGCGCGCCAAGCAAAAGATGATTGAAGCCAACTTGCGCTTGGTGGTTGCTATTGCGAAAAAGTACCAGAAGCGTAACATGGAGTTTCTGGATTTGATCCAAGAAGGAACTCTCGGATTAGAGCGGGGTGTAGAAAAATTTGATCCCATGCGGGGTTATAAGTTTTCTACTTATGCTTACTGGTGGATTCGCCAAGCGATTACCAGAGCGATCGCCCAACAGGGACGCACCATCCGCTTACCCATTCACATTACTGAGAAGCTGAACAAAATCAAAAAAGTCCAGCGTGAACTAGCTCAAAAATTCGGGCGATCGCCTACTCCTGCGGAAATTGCTCAAGAACTAGAGCTAGAGCCTGCTCAGATTCGTGAGTATATGAATATGGCGCGTCAACCAGTTTCTTTGGATGTGCGAGTTGGCGACAACCAAGACACTGAGTTGCAAGAAATGCTGGAAGATGACGGCCCATCACCAGAATATTACACCACCCAAGAATTCTTGCGCCAAGACCTCAACACCTTGCTGGCAGAACTCACCCCCCAACAGCGAGAAGTGTTAGCCCTGCGCTTTGGTTTAGAAGATGGTAATGAAATGTCTTTAGCGAAAGTTGGTGAACGGTTGAATCTCAGCCGAGAACGTGTCCGCCAATTAGAACATCAAGCCCTGGCTCATCTGCGCCGCCGTCGCGCCAACGTCAAAGAATATGTAGCTAGCTAAAAGCCTATTCTTTATTTGATCAGCCTCCTGGATTCAGGGGGCATTTTTTTTGCTCATTTGTCATTGGTTAAGAGTCCAGGGTCAATTTCTCCCCATTTCCGGAATCGAGATATTTGCTGTTGTAGTTCCTTATGTAGCAACGACAACTCCGAGTAAACATGAAGATTGTTTAAAGTAAAAAACACAAGCAAATAAATAGTCTTAAATTTTGATCCACATCATCCCATCAGGTGAATCTACTGGGTGAAGCACAAAGAAGATAAAAAGAGCTAATCTCAAGGCTATCGCCACAAATTACATAAAAACTTCATTTTTCAGAAGTTTTATTCCCCGGACAATATAATCAGACTTTTGACAGAGCCTCGATTTATAAAGTTTCAGTTAAGTTGCAGTTATGTCGCCAAGAGAGTAGTTAGTTTTTTAACAGGAGAGGTCAGGTGCTTAACAACATTAATCAGTTCTATTCCCTTCGTAAGCTGAGTGTTACCGTTGTTGGCTTACTTCTTACCTTTGGTATCGTAAGCGAACAGATAAAACCAGTTTTCAGTAAACATATCAAGAATGTACCTACATCTTCTGCATTAATTGAAGCTAATCAAGATAGTTCTGAAACTACTCTTTTAACGCGACTTAGGCAAATCCGAGGACAGAGAAATGAACGCTGGGCGGCTGAATCCGGCGACTACACAGAAGCAGCACCCCAAACCACAGCACCGAGCAGCAATCAAAAATCTGCGAAAGAAACACTAACTGCACCCAAAACCAATTTTCCTAGACAAGATGGGGTTTATCTCTATGGTCAATCACCACAACCAAACCAAATCGGGCAAGGGTACATCGTATTTGAGAAACGCCAAGGTAGGGTGAATGGTGCGTTATACATGCCGAGTTCTGAGTTTAGTTGTTTTCAGGGCACACTCGACAAGTCAGGAGGGTTGGCGATGACAGTTAAAGCTTTACCTGATGCAGGTGCCATAGCTGAAGTAGCCACAAGTAATAGATTACCGAGAAATAGTATCGATGTACCAAGCAGCTATGCGTACTCCGTAGCATTGCAAGATTATCATCAAATCAAGTCTGTCAGTGCTAACGATCGCCGAATTTTGCAAATGTGTAATTAATATATTTCTTAAGATAGTGGTTCTGGTAGATTGGCGATCGCCAATACCTGCTCTACAGTGAGTGCCCAATCAGGGATTACCACTGATTCCACCATGCGAGCCGCACCTGTAAATACCAGATCCTCATACTGTCCCTCAACCCATTTGCAAATCGTGATTTGTCGCATCTGCGGGTCAACAATCCAATACTCTAGGATTTCCCTGGCAGCGTACTCCGTCCGCTTGTAGCGATAGTCACGAACGCGGTTCTCCGTTCCTGGAGAAACAATCTTGATTACTAGCGCAGGCGGCGGCATATCACGGGTGAGGGTGGCCCGAGGCGCACCCGCAAGAGCAGCATAAGATTCTTCAGTGTGAACCATTAGATCAGGCAAACGACATCTTGCCCGTCGTCCTGCCACCTCAATTTCTGTATCCTTGTGAGCAACTAAATAAAAAGGAAAATATTTTAGTAGTTCAACGAACAGAAATCTTGCTAAATTGCTATTTTCCTGACTTTCTGGTGGCATCTCAACTAGTTCTCCATCCACCAATTCATAGCGTGTGTCCGTGCCATCGTCATAGGCAAGATACTCCTCAAAGGTCAGTAGTTTTTGGGGTTTTGTCGTTTGGGTCATTTGCTTTGCCTTCTTGCCCTACACAGACTACCACTGGATGTTATGGACATTGTAATCAATCACATCAAAGCAATTACCACGATTTGGCTTGCATAATAACTGTTGTACAACAACCGTTTTTTAGTACTCGATCCCAGGCTGGGCTTTGACACCTTGATCTTTGAAGGGATGCTTTACCAAGGTCATTTCCGTGACTAAGTCGGCTCGCTCAATTAAAGCAGCTGGTGCGCCTCGTCCTGTGAGAATTACATGTTTATCTGCTGGTTTTTGTGCCAACCCTGCCAATACTTGCTCGACTTGTAGATAACCCATTCTCAAAGCAATATTGATTTCATCTAACAGAACTAGCTTAAAGTCTGGGTTGCGGATGTATTCTAATGATTTTTCCCAAGCAGCGCCAGCTTTGTCTAGGTCACGATCGCGGTCTTGGGTTTCCCAGGTGAAGCCTTCACCCATAGCGTGAAATTCTAACTGGTCTTGCCAATTACTGAACACCCTTTTCTCTGATGGTTCCCAGGCGCCTTTGATAAATTGGATGATTGCCACTTTATACCCATGACCAAGCGATCGCAACACCATTCCCAAGGCCGCAGTGGTTTTACCTTTACCATTGCCAGTGTTGACAATAATTAATCCTTTTTCAGGAGCAGCTTCTGCAATGCGCTTATCCTGCACCTCTTTACGGCGCTGCATCTTCTGGCGGTACTGTTCATTACTTAGGGCTGAAGACATTACCTCGTCAATCACGCGTGCAATTTCGTTATCTGAATCTAATTCTAGTGGGGTGTCGTTCTTCATCAATCTTATCAGAGAATACTGGCAATAAATTAAACAATGGATAGAATGAAGTAAAATTTTACTGGCTAGACAATTTTACTTAACTCACATTTTGTAGATGTCCAGTGAAGTTACATGGAAAAATATTCAAACTGTATTGGTAGCAGCCCAATTTGGCAACAAGCCTGAAACTAAAGTACTCACTACACAAGAAGCAAGCTATCGGCTCAAAGCCCAAACCTGTGAAAACAGATTAAATATATTAAAGCCTACAGCCCGAAATTCATTTCAGAATTGGGGGAGTGCAAAATTGACACATTTGGGATGCTGCCACTGTACGAGCTTTTTTAACATTATTTTCTGACAAAGAGGCAAAGCTGTATGACATACCAACTGAACACTTGACTTGAGATCCCTATAGCTATTCTAAAGAATTTAATAAGTTTAAGGCATCTGTTCACCAAAAAAATTATCATTTTCTTTGATTAGACAGCTTGTCCACATAAATCTGCTTGTTCGGTAACTAAATCTATATTTAATATGCAGAAACTGTTCAGACTTTACCTTCACCAATAACGGTTTTGTAGCGCATATCATGAGTAGGCATATAACTGTTATCTGTTCTCAACTTTTAATTTATACCAATTCTCTAAAATTCGGCAACAGATTCAAACCGCGAAACCTAGATTATGTTGGACTTTCGTAATTACGAATTATGAATTACGAATTACGAATTACGAATTGGTATTAGTCTGGTTGAGTTACTAACTCAAGGCAAACTTGTATAACTTTATCCAGAAAATTTTGGTTCCAATAGGCAAATTTTTTTGCTTGTTGTTGGGCATTTTTAGTAATTTGAGGTAGATGCGCGAATACATCTCGTAAACCTGCTTCTGTTAAGGGTTTGCTAGGAGAAACTGCTACTCCCAAATTGAGTAGTGCTTTTGCTGTATGCCATTTTTCCAGATCTTTAGGAAAAACCATCTGCGGGATTCCAGTTAATAAGCAAGCTACAGATGTAATAAATCCAGCATGATGTATAGCCAGTGATTTCCCTTGGAGGACAATTTTTAAATCATCAAAAATACATTCTGGTTTGAGAGTATTGACTAACAATGAGTAATTATGCCAAGTTTTATCCAAATAAGCCCAAGGTTTACCCTCTGGATGAAACAGGTTTTGGGGGAATGGTGCGGAATGAATCCCCACATATTCAGCTTGATTGCGTGCTTGTTTGTAGGGATCTAGTTCTGGGATGGAGAAAATGAAAGTGCGATCGCCATTCAGTAATTGACCAAGGGATGTATCAAAGCCAGTCGCGCGCCTTACTGTGGCTAAAACTTCAGCTTGACGGCGTATTGCCTCAGTGGGTACAGGTAAAGGACGAATTGCCGGAAAATCTGCTACAGGCGGTGGAATGCAAAAACCATTCCCCACAACTACAGTTGGCACTAACCCCCGTGCAGCTAATACCAGAGTTGGTGCAAAATCAGCAATGATTAATGATGGTTTAACTAGATTAATTAAGTTTTGCCAAGCTTGGAGATGGAACTTAAATATTAAAGGCGTACTAAAACCGAATATATATAGTATGTCAGTAAACAAATAAGACTGATCATCATTTTTATCATCTAGAAACCGCCTATTGACTAAAGGAGCTTGTAATACTTTGCCAGGAAGATTTAAACCCATAATTTCAGGGTTCTGCAAAGCAAAAACACACTCAATTTCATAAAACTTTAACCTCTGAGCAATTGCAGCTAGCAAGTGTAAATGTCCTTGTCCTCCACCAATTTCCCAAGCTAATAAAGCTTTCATATTTATGGCACTGCTACAGGTAATTGCACACTCACGGTAGTGCCTGTCAACTGTTCAGAACAAATTAATAGTTCCCCACCATGAGCATTGACGATACGTTTGGTAATAGCAAGCCCCAACCCTGTACCACCAGGTTTTGTAGAAAAGAATGGCTGTGCAAGCTGAGACAAAACTTCAGAGGTAATGGGTTCACCGCCATTGCAGACATCGATGCTAACTTGATCTGGAGATGAATTATCAACTTTCCATCTAATCACATCTCCTACAGGGGCTGCTTCACAGGCATTGCGAACAATATTGATAAAAACTTGTTTGAGCTTATCTTTGTCTGCCAAGATTTTGACTGGAGGTGAAGCTGGCATAAATTCAATTTGTCGTGAAATTGCTTCTGGCATTTCGCGCATTGGTATCAACAACTCTCGAATAAATTCATTCACATCCAATTCCGACAGTTGTAACACTTGGGGCTTGGCATAAAGCAAAATTTCACTTAGGAGATTTTCTAGACGACTGGCCTCACCAAGTGCGAGTGATAAACGCTCTTGAGATGCTTTATTCAGAACGGTTTTCTGAAAATACTTTAATCCCATGATCATCGTAGTTAGAGGATTGCGAATTTCATGGACAATCATGGCTGCAAATTCCCCAATTGCTGCCAACCGTTCCTGTTCTACCAATTTAGCTTGGGTTGCTCGTAGTTCTGTAGTGCGTTTTTCTACCTCGGTTTCTAATAGTTGATTAAATTGGCATTGCTGCTGGTATAAATGATAGTGATCAATTGCTGTAGCAGCTCGTTCTGCAAACAGTTCTACAATTTGGATTTCTTCTGTTGTAAATTCTCTAGCTTGCCGATGAAAAGAGCAAACAGTACCGAATACTTGACCTTCAGTAGTTTGCAAAGGTATTCCTAAATATGCTCGATAACCTGGTGCAGGTCTACCATACTCTGGATTAGCTATAGCATCTTCAACTGCTAGTGTGCGCCTAATTTGCATAACTGTAGCAATTAACCGACCATGCAGGGCATACACATGGGGTGCATCTTCGGCCATTTCCAGACTACTCGCTAGGATAGTTTCAAACCCTTCTTGACAAAAGGTGACAACCGTCCAATCAACGCCAATCAATTCGCTGACTCCGCAAGCAATGTTATGCAAATAGCTACCTAGTTTACCAGTGCGGTAATTTAAAGAGGACAAACGTGCTATGATTTGCCGCTCACGCTGCCAAGGTTGTTGCAACAACATTTCATCGTTATTGGCTCTGGTCATGGATGTTGGTTGCTGGGGTTAGCAAATAAATTGAAAAATTTAGATATTAAGTTTTGGATTTTCCGTTTATCCAAAGCAATTTAATGGAAAGATTTTACTAAACAAATGTGTTATTTTTGCGTCAAAAAATATAAATTTTTACCTAAGTAGATTTTGATTTATTTGTACTGTTGGTTATTTAGGTAAGTCTTATACATATTACAATCTGACAATCATGAAAAAAGAGGGTAGATGAGATTGCACCTACCCCCAAATAGCTGCCCAGATGAAAGAACCTGGAACCCTACAGTCAGGTATCTAATAAACCCAGTATCATCTGAGATATGGCTATCGTCACCCGGATAGATACGGATTTAGTTTTTTCTGATCAGTCTCACACGTAGAGAAGGGGAAATGAGAAAGGAGCAGGGGAGAGTTTGCGGTCCCTTTGTCTCTGCTTTCCTCTCCCCCATCACTTCATCCCCCGCATTGCTAACAGCGCTGTCCCGTAAGCTGCTTCCGTATTCATGGATGCTTTTACAGGCACTTTTAAATGTCGTCTACGAATAGCAGTCCAAGCCTTATTAGTTGCACCACCTCCAGCAGTGTAAACATGGGTTAACCGATCAGTTCCTAATTGCTGTAATAATAAATACCCTTGTGCTTCTATCCTCGCAATACCTTCTAACAATCCGTGCAGGAATTCCACAGGATGATCTGGACGTGGTGTCAATCGTGGCGGTAAGTTGGGGTCGTTAACTGGAAAGCGATCGCCAGGTTGCAAAAGTGGATAATAATCCAACGGGCTGGCTTGGGAAGTGTCAATCTCACGGCTGAGGCTTTCTAACTCAGCGTCGCTGAAAAATTTTCGTAGCACTGCACCACCAGTATTAGAAGCACCGCCCGTTAGCCATAAATTACCTAGACGATGGCTATAAATCCCGTAGCGTGAATCTTCAACGCGAGTATGACTTAATAGCTTGACTACCAGCGTCGAACCGAGGGAAGTCACTGCTCGACCAGGCAATTTTGCACCACTGGCGAGAAAAGCCGCAATACTATCAGTTGTACCAGCACACACTACACAGTCATTAGGGAAACCAAACTCCGCAGCAATTTCAGGACGTAATTCGGCAATAGGTGTCCCAGGCGATAAAACTTTGGGTAGCTGAATTGGTATTTGTAGCCCTAAGAGCCATTCTGGATATGTTAGCTGTTCAACGTCATAACCCAGCTTTAAAGCATTGTGGTAGTCGCTAATACCTAAGTGCCCATGTAGAAGAAATGCCAGCCAGTCGGCTTGATGCAAAAAATATTTAGCTTGGCTAAAAGTCGGTAATTGAGACATCCACAGAAGTTTAGCAAGGCTAGAAGTGGCACTTAAGACGGTATGATTCGCAGGTGCAATATTCCTCAACTGCTCTAGGACAAATACCCCCCGCCCATCGTTATAGAGTAATGGGGTCGCCACAGGCTGTCCAGCCCCATCCACCAGCAAGACAGTAGAAGAAGTACCATTAATAGCGATCGCCTTAATTTCCTGTCGTAATTCTCCAGGAATGTATGCTATCAAAGTCAGCAAAGCCGTCTGCCAAGTAGTTGCTAAATCAGGAACCACCGGAGTTTCCCAAGGGTATCGCACCTCTAAGAGGATACAAGCTTCATCATCAATCACTATAGCCCGTGCGCCAGACGTGCCGAAGTCAATCCCCAGATAACAATCCATAGATTGATAAATTTTTCCAACGAAGAATAAACAATGACTACTGACTAATCAATGCTTTTGTTGCATCTTGTAACAAGATATTCCCCAATTTTGGCAAAACAGGGAAAAGTAGTAAACGAACCAATCAACATTTATTGAGTTTAGGAGGCTGACAACTATGCCTATATCAGATACCCAAGTATACATCGCTCTTGTTGTGGCGCTGATTCCAGGAGTTCTAGCTTGGCGTTTAGCCACGGAACTTTACAAATAACGCCACGGTGTGACACACTTACCAAACTAATAGACCTGGCAGTACGGGAGTACAGTTTCTCAATAATTAGGGTTTAACACCATTGATTGTGAGCAAACACCTACTTAAGTACGCCAGGTTTGTTTTTTGGCATTAAAAACACGTGTAGCATTTTCAAAAAAATGAAGTAATATGGCAGCTAAATCTCAGCTTTATCAACACAGTTAGTTTGTAATTATGGTGTTTCTATTCAATCAGGGAGGTTCTCTTTAGCATAATGAACGCGATTCAACCATCCAGACCCCCACTACAACCTATACAAAAACACCGGGTAACTCCTCGACCGAAGCGACATCTCCGCCAACGTTCCCACCAGATTATGGCACTGGAGACTACAGCTAAGATCGCAGTTAACCTAGCCATTTCAGGAGCGGCAATTTCTGCCTTGGTGCAACTCTTGCCTTATCACTGGTCACAGCAAGAGAAATTACGAGAAATTCGGACTGAGGTGAAGCAGATGGAAGGACGTGTGAACATTTTACAAACGGAATTTATCCGCAACTTTGATCCTCATCAAAGGAAAACGATTATGCAGCAACAAGGCTACCGTTTCGATCCTAGTCAGCGTCAGGTGGTATTGATGAATCAAGACCGTAAAGAACTGGCACAACCATAGCTATCACCCTAAAAAATCAGTAAATTGGGGATGATTTAATTCCTTGCTGTTGTGGCTATGTATTAAGATTGTTATTTGTGGTAAAAATATTAAAATTAATCTAAGTAAGTAGAGACTAGGGCATGGGGGCTGACTCTTAACCAATGACCAATGACAAATCCTAGGGGAATAGCAGATCACTTAACCAAATATCAACCTGTGAGTACAACTGACAACTAAGAGCATCGTTTTTGCTGTTGAGGATAGATAGTTGAGTCAAAGCACGACGATAATCAACGATCGCATAATTCCAATCACCCCATAGATGATATGTTCTGCCTCTGTGCGCCCAAATATGACCTTGGAGTTGACCGAAAAGCAATGCTACCTCAAAATTCTCTATAGCCTCCTCGTATTGACCCAAATCACGCCAGGTAATGCCACGATTGATCCGTGCTCTGACATGGCGGGGATTTAAATCAATAGCCTGATCATAATCAGCGATCGCGGCGGTTAATTCTCCGCAAGCCGCATAATAATTTGCCCGGTTATTGTAAGCACTCGCCAAATTAGGATTTAATTGCAGCGCTGTATTGTAGTCGTACAGAGCTTCTTGCAGTTCACCACTTTGAAAATAAATTAGTCCTCGATTGTTGTAATCAACCGCGTTATCGGGATGACGATCAATTAGTTGGCTTAACAAGGCGATCGCTTTGATATCATCTCCTTGTTGCGCCGACTTCAAAGCACTAGAGCGTAAGTAGCTGTCTCCTAAAACTGAGTTATCACAGTCATGATCCCCATACTCTCGATATTCCAGTGAAATATTATTTACTTTTTTGTCTAAGTAATTCCCCTGTCCATCAGAGGCTAAAAATGAGTGGTTATTCATGCTATGTTCCCCAATAAACTTGTTTTTAAAATCAAATTATAGTTTTCTGGTCTTACTAATATTTGCCTTTCAATGTGCCTATAGTTACTGTAATCAATGATTTATAGTAACGAGTCGAAGTTTTTACCTTACACAAATATATTGATCCTCTAACTTAATCATGGATACTTCATCCCCAAGACGAATTCCAGAAAAAGTAAAGATCAATCTTCAAGACTATTCAAGTAACGAGAGCAACAACTTGGTAAAATGCCAACAAGCCGATCACTGAAGATGAGAAAGAGGGGAAAAAGTAAAGGTGAAGGGAAAAGGTTTAAAGGAATTGAATTCTCCTTGCTCCTCTAACCCTTACCTTTTCCTCGCTAAGGGAACTTGGCGAACCGCCCCAGCCTCCAATCCCCCATCATAATTTTTAAGTTTTGAGAAATTTCTTATGACAACTGCAACTTCCTATCCCAATGCCCCTGATTTAGCAGCAGATGATTACATTGTTATCGGCTTGGCAACCTGTTTTGTCAAGGAAGACGGAGAAGTTCATCAAATTGAAGTTATAGAACCTATTCCCTCTGCGGCGTTAGAAGCTCTATTAAAAGGTATTCCTACTTCTTATCGATTCGCTTATGCTACTACCTTGGGATCGGTGTTGGATGGTGAAACACCATCATTACCGCCAGATTTCCCAGCATCCGCTCAGTTTGGGGAAGAATTTGTCCCACGAGTGTATGCAGCTGCGCGCACCTACAAGCGTCGTGAAAGTGCTAAATCTCACATTCCTGTCGGTACAAGCTATACAGAATTAAGTTATTCTATTGAGCGGAAGCGGGTGCTAAATGCTGCTAGAGTTGTCACCAAAGAAGACAACGTTAAACAACACTCCCACACCCACAAAGTCCTTTAATTGATTCGATGTGAATTACATTTGGTTGGTTAGGGTTGTCATTTGTTACTTCCCCATCTCCCAATGCCCAATGACGGCAGTTGCTCAACTTGGGGAGACCCCAAGACCGCACTGGCCCCCCAATGCCCTATGACCTCATAAAATTATGTTGAAACTATACGGTGGCGCTCGTAGTCGCGCCTCAATTGTGCAGTGGTATCTAGAAGAATTGGCAGTTCCATACGAATTTGTCATGCTCGATATGCAGGCAGGTGAACACCGCCAACCTGATTTTCTGGCAATTAACCCCATAGGTAAAGTGCCGGCGATCGCAGACGGAGATTTACAGCTTTGGGAATCAGGTGCAATTTTGCTGTATCTCGCCGATAAATATGGCAAAAGTACACTCTCACCAGAGGAACACGCTATCCTGGCTCAGTGGGTGTTATTTGCCAATGCTACCCTCGGCCCAGGAATTTTTCTAGAAGCCAATCGAGAACGAGAAACACCTCGTTTATTGACTCCCTTAAATGACATTTTTGAGCGGCAACCTTTTTTATTGGGTGATGAATTCACAGTTGCAGATGTAGCAGTCGGCTCTATCCTTGCTTACATCCCCATCATGTTAAAGCTAGACCTGAGTGCTTATCCATCTGTACTGAAATATATCAAGCAGGTATCTGAGCGTCCAGCGTTTCAAAAAAGCATTGGCGGACGAGCATAATCAATAGACAGTTAGCCGAAACCATTTGTAGGGGAGAACGGTTGTTCGCCCTTTTCTCATTTTCACCGGATGTCTAATAGGTAGATGATGTCTACAGATAAATGGCACTAGTATGGACTTAGATACCCAACTTTTAGAAGTTGGGTATCTGATTTATAAATTGCTTAACGATAATTTGTAAATTGCAAAGCCACTGGAAAATCTTCTTGTTTCAATCTTTGGATAACAGCTTGTAAGTCATCCTTAACTTTGGCAGTTACTCGCACCGCATCACCTTGAATCGAGGCTTGCACTTTTTTAAATTCGTCTCGAATCAATTTGGAAATTTGCTTGGCAATTTCTTGGCTGATGCCTTTTTTGAGTGTGATTTCTTGACGTACCCTATTCCCACTTGCTGATTCTACTTTGCCAAATTCAAATATTTTTTGGGAGAGGTTACGTTTGGCGGCTTTTTCCCGCAGAATTGTGTGTACTGACTCTAAAGTAAACTCGCTGTCAGTGCTGATGGTAATGCTTTGTTCACCTAATTCGACAGTGGTTGCAGTATCTTTGAGGTCGTAACGACTTTTAACGTCTCTTACAACTTGATCGACAGCGTTAACTAATTCTTGTCTGTCAAAGTCACTTACAATGTCAAAAGAAAAAGTAGAAGCCATATAACCTGCTGGATTTGGGATATTGGATGATGAGACAGGGATTAAAGACACCGTTCTCTCATTTTGAATTTTGCAGTGTTTAAACCCATTTTAGCTATTAGCTTGGATGATACTCAAAACAATGAGCGTGCCAGAACCCAGGGAACCAATACCAAACATTAGGGAACGCAATAGGGGTATATTCAAAATATAAAAAGCTGAGTATAGAAACCGAGCCACAATAAAGGTAAAAGCTGCAATTGTTGCTAATGGAGAATTCACACCTGTGACGTATGCCATCAATGCTGCTGCCGTGAACACCATGAACGCTTCAAAAGAATTTTGGTGTGCCCAGGCAGCTCGTTGAGCGTATGGTGGTAATTTATCTAACATGGCACGAGGGGTAGACAAGGCTTCTAACCCAATTTGCACACGCCCATAAGCTACCAGCAAAAATGGCAGATAAATTAGTAATGCGGCTGTAGCAATAGCGTACAGCAGAGCAATAGAAACAGGTGGTTGTAATAGCATCATCAAACTAAACAGTAAGTGGCAGTAGTTGTTAGTTGGTAATTATTAATGGGTAATAAGTAATGAAGACAATCCGTCACCCATTACCCACCTGTAATTTCCCATCTCTATCATTACCTTTACACAAACTATGCTTGACTTTAGTCAAAGTAGAAAAGAGTTACCACTTTTCTTTGTTCTTCTGCATCTCCACAAGTTTGCAGCAGAGTACGGCTGTCATGAAACGCAAAGCAGATGAGTTGTTGGCAACGAGAAACAATCTCTTTGTTGCAGATGTAACTTGCTTCAGCAAGAGATAGAGTATCGTTACTGGGATTTTCTACTAAGTGCATAACCTGTTCTAGTTGCTGGCGCGATTCTACAGGCTGACGTTCTAAGCTTTGGGGCAAAATTACCGTCAGCAAGTTGGGGTCAGCCCGCATTGCTCCTTTAATAGCAGCTGCATTGGTTCCTGTGGCGCCAGAGGTGATGACCCGGTTGCCCGATAAAACTAGAGCATAGGTCATCATTTCAATCAGATTTTGATGCGTAATTGGAACGTGACGGGAACCCAGCAAGGCAATTCGTTTAGAACCTGTTTGCTGGATTGTCGCCAGTTCTTGGGCTAATGTATCGAGGTTGATGAGGTCTAATGACTGGCTCAAAGATGGACATGATGGGATGAAACAACCCAGCTATTTTACCAAACAGAGTGTAAGTGCGAAGCTAACTAGAGTTAGATTTTGCTACAATTTCTTGATTGTTTGGTTCAGTAATCGCATAGCTTGGTCACACCAGTCTAACCAGTATGTTTCATAGGTGATGCCGTTCAAGAGGGTGAGATACTGAAATGTGGCTGTTTTTGGCTGTTTTTGGGGATGGGGAAAGTATTGCTGCTCCAAGTTTTTGTATGTGGATAATTTTTCTTGATGGGCTTTTTGGTGTCGCTTGATCAAGTTAAGACAATGCGGCGGCGGGACTTAAGCCTAACTTAGATAACAGACGGTCAAGGTCAAAACACTCACCCATGAGTTGGGAAATACACTGCACCTTAATCGGTTCATGTAGGCGCACTTGCCCAAAGGTTTTATCCACAATTTCCACAGTAGTGAGTGTATCTAAATCTACTGAAAGAATCGGGATTTCTAGTTCTTCAGCGCGATTGAGAATAAATGCTGGGGGTGGCAATTGTCCAGTGAGAATCAGGCATTGGGTGGAAGTTTCCAAAGCTGCTTGCTGAATTTCCACGCGATCGCCTCCTGTGACTACTGCCATATTATGACGTTTGCGGAAATATTTCACAGCAGCATTGACATTCATGGCTCCAATAGCTAGGCTCTCTACTAATAAATCTAGGCGATCGCTGCGACAAAGAACGTCAGCATTTAATTGCTTGACCAGTTCGCCCACACTTACACTACGTAGTAAGTCGCTTTTCGGCAAAATTGCTAATACGGGAATGCCCTGCTGTTCTAAAAATGGGCGCACAAGTGTTTCTACATCTGCTATTTGGTCAGTGGGGATATCATTTAGTACCACACCAATTAAGCGATCGCCCATACGCTGTTTCGCAGACAACAGTGCTTCCACTGAAAGCAGCGATTTATAACGTGCTACCAACAACACAGCAGCATCCAATACTTGAGCCGCTTGCAGTAAAGATAAATCAAATAACTTGCCTTCTTCTAAATCACCAGGCCCCTCTAGCAACACCAAATCGCCTTGGGACATTTGCAAATATTGCTGTACTAGAGCTTGCTGATAATTGGTTTTGTCTTCACCGCGTAAGCGCTTTTGCACATTGGCTTCATTCAAAGCCAACATTGTCGGTGCAACACGATTTGCGGGTAGATTGAGGCTATGAGCAATGAACTGGACATCTTCCTCAACTACAGTGCCACTAGCGGTGTTCAAACAAGTACCTAGCGGCTTGCCATAGGTAATATCCAGTCCTTTTTGCTTGAGCTGATGAGACAAACCCAGAACTGTTGCAGATTTACCACTGTAAGTCTCAGTTGATCCAATCAGCAAATACTTAGCAGATTTTGGCACACATGCACTCCTAAAATTCAAAAGGAAGTAGAATCCAGCTTGGTGTTTCCTAATTTTAGGTCGAACTTAGCCATCACTGTTGCTACAAACCTCAGCTACAGGAGACATTGCCCAAGTTATCAGAGATGATCAATGGCTCAAAACAATGCTTTTTTCAGAGAATAGCACTGACTACAGCCATATTGGCTGAATTATCCACCTGAAAGTAACTTATTCATCTAGACGCAGCAATTTACGGTAAAAAGCTTGAGAAAAATCCGTGATGCGATAGCGCTTATAGTTTTCCATAAGTTCAATTAAAAAAGTAATAAACTCAAAACTAGCCATCATGACTTCATAACTGAGGTCAGCCTCGGCATCAAACTGTAATCGGCAACGGGTTAAATCGGAAGGTAAGGTGGCTACATTCCAAGAGGCGACAAAGGGGATATTTTCACCAGATTCTATTTTGCGGTGTCCTTCCAAGATGCCTTTTTGATAAAGACCAATAGCAAAAGGTAAGAAATTACGCCTGTTTCCCTGAATGTAAGGTAAGTAAACACTTGCTTGTTGCTGCGTCGCTGGCTGGATTTGCTCAATAGACATCGTTAAAAATTCCTCTATTCCGTTGACAATTTATGGATGTTCATAGTGTTCCCAGAAAATGTATGGAGACTCACAGGGATTAGGGAATTGGGGAGAGTATGAACATCTGATGCCAAGAAGTGGCAGGATGTCGGGTACAATGGGGCTGCATTAGCTTTTGTGGAAGCTAGGCGCAATCACACCAAAAGTTCCCGCTATTGGGGATATGTGTTGTGATTGCGATATCTCTTAGCGCCTAGTTGCTGCTAAGTCCATAATTCCCGTGCTTAATATCCATTCCCTATTCCCCACTAAGCAACCTATGCCAGCGAATTCCTGGCCCGAAAACGATTCTAGTAACGAGCTTGATCCTCTGAGTTCTCTGTTGTCTGACCTTTCAGCAACTGAGGAGTCAGTCGTAGATGCAGAACCCTTATTTGTACCATCCCGGTTTCAAGGGCGGAGATTCAAAGCAGCCCTAGTTTTGACAATAGTCTGGATCTGTACGATCGCTCTGCATTTAGTTTCTTGGGGGGCAATCTTCGTACTAGGATTGTCTACTGTTCTCGGCATTCATGCTTGCAAGTTTTTATTTGCTAAACCCCGCCGTCATCCCAAGCTAGTGCAGGGGGAGTTGCCATTTGTATCTGTGTTAGTGGCAGCAAAAAATGAGGAAGCGGTAATCAGTAGATTAGTAAATAATCTTTGTAGTCTGGAATACCCAGATGGGCAGTACGAAGTCTGGGTAATTGATGATAATAGCAGCGATCGCACACCAGATCTGTTAGCAGAACTAGCTCAAACATACAACCAACTCAAGGTATTTAGGCGTTCCGCTCAAGCTAATGGTGGTAAATCGGGGGCACTAAATCAAGTATTGCCTCTAACTAAGGGTGAAATCATCGCTGTATTTGATGCCGATGCTCAGGTAGAGTCAGACTTTTTGCAACAAGTAATACCTGTGTTTCAAAAAGAAAGGGTGGGGGCAGTACAAATGCGAAAAGCGATCGCTAACGCCCCAGAAAACTTTTGGACTCAGGGACAAATGGCAGAAATGGCCCTTGATACCTATTTGCAGCAACAGCGAATTGCGATTAACGGGATTGGCGAACTGCGGGGGAACGGGCAATTAGTCCGACGTACAGCCTTGGTAAGTTGTGGTGGTTGGAACGAGGAAACGATCACCGATGATTTGGATTTAACCATCCGCTTACATCTTGACAAATGGGATATTGAGTGCATGTTCCAGCCGGCGGTGTTAGAAGAAGGGGTGACAACAGCAGTTGCCCTTTGGCATCAACGCAACCGTTGGGCAGAAGGCGGATATCAGCGCTATTTAGATTACTGGGATTTGATTCTGAAAAACCGCATGGGGACGAAGAAAACCTGGGATTTGCTGGTATTCCTGCTGATTATGTATATTTTACCGACAGCAGCCATACCAGATTTATTGATGGCGATCGTCCAGCAACGTCTACCTCTATTCGGCCCTATCACTACATTATCGGTTGCGATCACAGTCATAGGGGTGTTTGCAGGTCTCAAGCAAATCAGTCAAGAACAAGAGTTTAAGCTTGCTGCTAATTCTCGCTTCCTTGGGCAAACACTGCATGGCACTTTATATATGTTCCATTGGATTGTCGTCATGAGCAGTACTACTTTCCGCATGGCAATCCAGCCCAAGCGTCTGAAGTGGGTGAAAACTGTGCATACAGGAGTAGGGAATAGGGAATAGGGGAGCCAGTTGCGTGGATTCAGATATACCTATAGCAATCCTAAATGATTTGCAAAATCTTACATGTAGGGTTGTTGACTGTTAACCGTTGACAGTCAACAGCCAAAACCGATATTTTTCACAACTGAAATAGGATTGCTATATGCAGATGGCTCAGGATCTATTCTTAAATTAAGAAATTTCAAAGAATTCCAGGTTTAAGAAGATAGTTTGTTAGCTTTTCTGTGTAAATAACTAGTATTAAGGTAAATAAAACATGGAAGTTAGTGCTCGTAATGCTCTCAAAACCACTGTGAAGCAAGTTGTAACTGGTTCTGTGAATACAGAAGTAACTTTAGAACTAGCGCCTGGAGTAGAAATAGTGGCAATAATTACAAAATCATCAGCAGATAAGCTAGGTCTGGCTGAGGGTAAGCAGGCTTATGCTGTAATTAAAGCATCAGATGTGATAGTTGCCATTGATTAGAAATGAGGCGACTTGTTTTGATTTGCAAGTCGCCGAGTCCGCCACAAGGATGATAATTGCAATCTCTAAATCTAGCTGTTGCTAGATGCTGTGAACCTCTCAATCGCTTTAATCTACAAGTGTTGACCAAAAGAGATATGCCTGTGGATGTCATATTAGAGCGATCGCACTCACTAAAACAAGCCTTAGTCGATTTTGTCTTGGATGCAGAAGATGAACTCGCCCAAGCACTAGAAAGTTATGCAGCAGCACATCTGCGTCGTCATGCTGGGGATAGTACACAGCGCCAGTTAATCGTTGATAGCTTTATTACAGAAGGAAAAGTTGGCGACAAGTCACCCCTAGAATTATTTACAGAAAGCCATCCAGACTTATCAGAGAGCGATTTACACCTACTTAAAAACTGGCATCGGAGTGTTATCGGCTTATTTGCTATCACTGAAATTCTACCCGATGGCGTGGGATTAATGAATTGGCTGACAGCTAAACACTATATCGCCAAGCCGAATAATTCCCAAACACTACAGGAAATATCTCGGTTGCAAGTGGGAGAAATCTTGCTAACTAGTATTTCTCCTATCACTGATAGCTACTGGATGTTTTCAGATACTTACACCATCATGGGTAAATTAGGTAAACCAAAACTTGCCGTAGCAATTGGTAATTTCAAAGAAAACTATAAAAGTCATCTTTACAGCGATGCTCCCGATTTACTAGCAGAAGCTTGGCTTTCTGTAGCAGAATATCATCACCAGTTTGTCAAGTTTTTTGGTAGTGATGAAATTACACTACCTGGATACCAACTCAATAAAAAAATCGCTGAGTTTCAAGAAGTCTTGTTGCAAACACGCTTAGAAATAGCAGGAATTGATCCGACAAAATCCTTGGCTGAAGTAGCAGTAGAAGCGGGTGTGGGTGAAGAGGAAATCAACGCCGTAGTAGAGGAAATAGGCGCTGACTCTCAAGCAGTTTCTCAGATTTTTAACAACAAAAGTGGCAGTAGTAAAATGGTTGCGCCCAAGGTAGATTTACCTGATCAACTTAAAAAAGCAGAACAGGTAACAGCCCTTTCTCATCCCCGTTGGGGGCAAATGTTTTTACCAACTTATAGTAAAATACAGACGATTTTATCAGCACAAGATTGGCAGAGTGTTGAAGGTGCTGAGAAACTAATTCGCTTTTATTTGGAAGATAATTCTATTAATACTTTTATCTGGCAGAGGTTAGCCCAACAGTACCCAACATCTTTAGAAAAGGTCTTACAAACATTTCTCCAACGTCCAGATTTTAGTTTAGATAATGACTGGGAAACACTTTTGCAAGAATTCCATAAACCTCTAAAACCAGAGTTACCAGAAATTGCTAGCGTACCTATACATCTGCACAACTTATTTCAAGAAGCTTTAGGAGAAGTGCATAAATCAAAACCAAAAAGTAAGGGTAAGAAAAAGCCAGCCAAGGGTTTTCAAGCTTGACTAGTTAACACTCTCTATGCCAGTCTTGAGCTTGTTGACGAAGAGAATTTAATTCTTCATTAGACATTTTATCTAAGTTTTTTAAAATAAAGCTCATCCTTCCTTGAGTCTGTAATTTATCGCGGTGTTGGTCAAGAAAGTTCCAATAAAAGAAGTTAAAGGGACAAGCTTTTTCTCCTACACGTTCTTTATGACTATAAACACAACTTTTGCAATAGTCGCTCATTTTATTAATATAATTTGCCGAAGCAGCATAGGGTTTTGATGCTAACACTCCACCATCAGCAAATAAACCCATACCAATAACATTAGTTTGCATTACCCAGTCATAAGCATCAATAAATGCTGCATGAAACCAATTTTCTACTTCTTGGGGTGATATTCCAGCAATCAAAGCAAAATTACTCAACACCATTAAACGCTGGATATGATGGGCGTAACCAGTTCTTTGTACTTGGGTAATAATTTGGTGTAAACAATTCATTTTGGTTTTACCTGTCCAGAAAAATTCTGGTAGTGGTTGCGTGTGGTTAAACCAATTTTTTTCTGGGTAATCTGTATCTACATAGTGATAAATACCATGCATATATTCTCGCCAACCCAATACCTGACGAATAAAACCTTCGACGCTATTTAAAGGTAGTTGGTGTTGTTGATAAGCTGTTTCGGCTGTTTGGATTACTTCTAAAGGTTGCAATAAACCGATATTTAAATAAGGAGAAAGCAGCGCGTGCCACATTGTTGCTTCTCCTGTTAGCATTGCATCTTGATAGGGGCCAAACTGTCTGAGACGATGTTGAATAAACCAGTCTAATACTTGCAGTGCTTGTTCACGATTTACCGCCCAATAAAAAGGTTCTACTTCCCCAAAGGTAGAAATATCAAGAGACTTCACTTTGGCGATCGCATCTAGTGTAATCTCATCTGGTGCAAACCATTTTGCAGGTGGTGTATTTAATTTACCTTTGGGTGGTTGACGATTTTCTTTATCTAAATTCCACTTTCCCCCAACTGGTTGGTCTTTCTCCATCAAAATTTGGAAACGTCGCCTACCTTGGCGATAAAAATCTTCCATTAACAGGCGCTTGCGCCCTTGAGCATAATTATTAAATTCCTCTGTACTCCATAGAAAATGATTATTAGGAATTAATGTGACTTGACAAGGAAGTTCTAAATTTTGAATTAGCTGGGTGAATGGTCGGTCATTAGGTGTCATCACCCGTAATTCAGTTATTTGATTTTCATCAATCCATTCTTGGAGTGGCGTTTGAAAATCTTCAGCTATTTTGTAAGTAACTGCATATTTTAATTGTCGTATTTCTTCAGCAAAATGTCGCATTGCTGACCAAATCAAAACTAGCTTTTGCTGATGATAGGGTCTTGCTTGGACGTATTGTAGCGACTCAACAAAAATTACAGGTAGATTCTCCTGAACAGCGCAACTTTGTAAAGCTGCTTGTTGTCGCCAAAGTTGATCACCTAATATCCAAATTCCTATCATGTTTTTTGATTCTGTGACTTAAATCTACCCGCCGTAAAGTCTCGCTGATGGAAATGCTTTGTTTTCCGTTTAGTGACTCTCTCGCGCCACATCTGAAAACTGGATGGTTTCATTTCCCGCCGCATTAAAGCAATTACCTGTTTTTCTTGCAGGCCAAATTGCGCTGCAATGGCTTCAAAAGGTGTTCTGTCTTCCCATGCCATTTCAATGATGCGATCGCATGTTTCCGTATCTAGTTCCGGTAGCTTCATGTTCAAAAACGTTTCTACTTTATACTAATTATTGTATGTAGCATGAGTTGCTTGAGTGCGATCGCCTCAAAATCTCACGATAATATTCTAAAATAAAGCCACCAGATTTTCGGTTGAACCTATGACTGCGACACTGCTGACACCACCCCATGAAATGATTCACCTGTCGGGGATTAGCTGGCAGACTTATGAAAGGCTGTTAGTAGAATTGAGCGATCGCCGTCTGCGCTTGACTTACAATCGTGGCTATCTAGAAATTATGTCCCCTTCTCCAGAACATGAAAGATTTAAAAAAGTTGCAGGGCGTTTTGTTGAGACAATTGCCGAAGAATTAGAAATACGTATAGAACCCTTGGGTTCAACTACCTTGAAACGTCCTGAACTGAGTGGCGCAGAACCAGATGAATGTTTCTACATTCGGAATATTGCTTTAGTTCAGGGAAAAAAACGACTGGATTTAACTCAAGATCCAGCACCCGATTTAGTTGTGGAAATTGATGTCACTAGTAGTTCCCAAAGTCGTCTCCAGGTTTATGCAGATTTGGGTGTAGCAGAAGTTTGGATTTATAACGGTGTATCTCTGGTGGTTAAACAATTACAAAATGACACCTATATTACTTGTCAAACGAGTCAATTTTTTGTCAATTTACCCATTCCAGAAATTGCTAACTTTTTGCAACAAGCCCAGACAATGGATTATTTGGAATTAGTGAAGCTATTTCGTGATTGGGTGAGAAATCAGCTAAAGAAGTCGCAGACATACTAAATTCGTTGAGAATGAAGTTAAGAGGATGTTTGAAAAGTCCAAACTCAAGTACTAGTAGTCTGTCAAGATAAAAATGATGGACTGTAGTGTGGGCATCTTGCTCGCGTGAGCGAGACGCTCACTGTAGTACGGGCATCTTGCCCGCGTGAGCGAGACGCTCACACTACCAAAAATCCCTCAAAACAACGATTGGGGATGAATCTCGAAACCCTTGGGATAAGAGGTGTTTCTAATCCACATCAGGCGTAAATAATCTTTTCTCTATATCTGGAGATTCTACAAATAGACGGTAACTATCTAATGAAACAAAGTGCTGCAAAACTTTATCAATTTTGATTATCTCATTATTGCGTGGCATTAAATATTCTGAATAGCTGGAAAATTCCCAATTTTGAGGATTTTTTACTAAATTAGCATTAACAGGATTTAAATGAATGTATCGAGATAGGTGTAATAAATATTCATTACTATCTATATGTATCGACTGAAAACGTCCTTGAAACAACGAACCAACTCTCTTAAAACGTTTATTTATGGCTTTTGTATAAGCAAGCATAAATGGCTGCATTAAGTTTGATAAATTATCTGTATTTAGGTAAACCAATAAGTGATAATGATTTGGCATCAAGCAGTAAGCAACTATTTCTACACCCTTATTCACAAGGTGTCTTTCCATGAGACGTAGGAAGAATAGATAATTTTGGCGCTCAAAAAATATCGCTTGGCGGTTATTACCTCTATTGTAAATATGGTAGTAGTTTCCCGCTTGAAACTTGACATCACGAATTGGCATTTGATTGGATAATTCTTTTGATTACAGTTATATCTTTGCCAATTAGCGATCGTCTAGGTAGCGAGAAACCGGGTTTCTTTATCGGTTCTCAGCACGAGAAACCGGGTTTCTTTATAGCTATCTCACGAAAATATCGGTTCTCAGCACAAGAAACCCAGCGAGAAACCGGGTTTCTTTATAGCTATCTCACGAAAATATCGGTTCTCAGCACAAGAAACCCAGCGAGAAACCGGGTTTCTTTATAGCTATCTCACGAAAATATCGGTTCTCAGCACAAGAAACCCAGCGAGAAACCGGGTTTCTTTATAGCTATCTCACGAAAATATCGGTTCTCAGCACAAGAAACCCAGCGAGAAACCGGGTTTCTTTATAGCTATCTCACGAAAATATCGGTTCTCAGCACAAGAAACCCAGCGAGAAACCGGGTTTCTTTATAGCTATCTTACGAAAATATCGGTTCTCAGCACAAGAAACCCAGCGAGAAACCGGGTTTCTTTATAGCTATCTCACGAAAATATCGGTTCTCAGCACAAGAAACCCGGTTTCTAAATCGGTATAGTACTTGCGCTTCGCTATCAAATAATCTGTTGTTTTTTTCAAACTTCCAAATTCAGGTTTGATCGCTTCACAAATGTGTTGTGTCTTCCCAAGCCATTTCAATGATGCGATCGCATGTTTCTGTATCTAGTTCTGTAGTACGAGCAGGGCGAACAACCGTACCCTACGGGAAGGCACAGCCTACGCCCCTACGTTAAACCATCTCTGAAGACGCCTGCACTGTCGGCTGGGGCTGGGGTTGGAACATGAACAGGGAATATACCACATCGCGGCGGATATTCACCATCATATCCAAGAAAAGTTCATAGCCTTCGCTCTTGTACTCAATCAGTGGGTCTTTTTGACCGTAGCCACGCAGTCCCACAGATTCGCGTAGGGCGTCCATTTGTTGCAGGTGTTCTCGCCACAGGGTATCAATGCGTTGCAAGATAAAGAAACGTTCGGCTTGGCGCATTAAACCGGGCTGAATTTGGTCAATCTCTGCTTCTTTAATATCGTAAGCAATTCGCACCTGTTCATGGAGGAAGGCTTTGATCTCGGTGACGGACATATCCACTAAATGATCTGGTTGCATGTCCGCCAGCAGATAGACAAATTCTTTGACTTTATCTACCAACTTTTCTAAGTCCCACTCTTCTGAGGGTAAGTCTGGGTTGATGTAGTAGTCAACGATGTCGTCCATCGTTTTTTCGGCGTACTTGATCACCTGTTCTTTCAAGTCTTGACCTTCGAGTACGCGACGGCGTTCGGCGTAGATGGCGCGACGTTGGTTGTTCATCACCTCGTCGTACTCAAATACCTGTTTACGGATGTCGTAGTAGTAGGTTTCGACTTTTTTCTGGGCGCCTTCCAAGCTGCGGGTCAGCATTCCCGATTCAATGGGCATGTCTTCTTCGACGTTGAAGGCATTCATTAAACCAGCAACGCGATCGCCACCAAAGATCCGTAGTAGGTTATCTTCTAAACTCAGGAAGAATCTTGTGGAACCAGGGTCGCCTTGTCTTCCCGCCCGTCCGCGTAACTGGTTGTCGATGCGGCGGGATTCGTGCCGTTCTGTACCGATAACGTGCAATCCGCCGAGTTCTACGACTTCATTATGTTCGCGTTCGGTGAATTGTTCGTATTCTTGTTTGATGCGGTTATAGGCGGCGCGTAATTTTTGAATTACTGGGTCATTGGTAGGGGCTTTTTCAGCAGCTACCGCCACCTTTTCCTCTGCTTCCAATTCTGGTAAGCTGCGATCGCCATATTCTTTCACCGCTACTTCTACCGCTTCTTTGAGCTGTTGTTCAGCATCTTTGCTCAACTGGGTGGGGAAGATTTCTGGTGATGCCCGCCAAGTTTTGACTTTTTTGCCGGGGACAAATCCTTGTCCGCCACCATGTCCTGCTGGTAAACCAGCCGCCCTTTGCACGCCGAAGGTGTCTTCGTCTTCTGGGAGGACAATCCGGGGCATGAAGTATTCCCGCAACTTCAGACGCGCCATATATTCTGAGTTACCACCCAGGATAATATCCGTACCTCTACCAGCCATGTTGGTGGCGATGGTAACAGCACCTCTGCGCCCCGCCTGTGCCACAATTTCTGCTTCCCGTTCCACGTTTTCTGGTCGGGCGTTGAGTAATTCGTGGGGAATCTCCATCTGTTTGAGCAGTTGGCTGAGATATTCCGATTTTTCCACGCTGGTGGTACCCACTAGCACTGGTCTACCCAGTTCGTGCATTTCGGCACATTCTCTAGCGATCGCTTGCCATTTGCCTGGTTCTGTTTTAAATACCATGTCAGACCAGTCTTGGCGTTTTCTGATTCTGTTGGTAGGTATGACCGCGACTTCCAGCTTATAAATTTTTTCAAATTCTGGTTCTTCTGTCTTCGCGGTTCCGGTCATTCCACCCAGTTTAGGATAGAGCAAAAACAGGTTTTGGTAAGTAATCGTCGCCAGAGTTTGGGTTTCTGGCTGAATATCTACATGTTCTTTGGCTTCAATCGCCTGGTGTAGTCCATCACTCCAACGCCGTCCGGGTAATACCCGACCAGTAAATTCATCGACAATTACCACTTCCCCATTGCGGACAATGTAGTTTACGTCTTTGAGGAACAGTTCTTTGGCTTTAATGGCATTGAAAACAAAGTGTGCCCACGGGTCATCTGGATCAAATAAGTCTGTCACTCCCAACAGTTCTTCTGCTTCGGCAAAGCCTTCATCTGTCAATAGCACGTTACGGGCTTTCTCATCTACCTCGTAATGCTCATCTTTTTGCAAAGTGAAGGCAATTTCGGCAGCTTGCAGGTATTTTTCTGTCGGTCTTTCCACCTGACCAGAAATAATCAAAGGTGTCCGGGCTTCATCAATCAGAATTGAGTCTACCTCGTCAATTACGCAGTAATTAAACGGGCGTTGTACTACATCCGCCATCGATGTAGCCATGTTGTCCCGGAGGTAGTCGAAACCTACTTCACTGTTGGTGACGTAAGTAATATCACAGTCATAATTTTTCTGCCGTTCACTAGGAATCATGTTGGCTTGAATCAGCCCCACACTCAACCCCAAAAAGCGATGTACCTGTCCCATCCATTCCGCGTCCCGACGAGCCAGGTAATCATTGACGGTGATCACGTGTACACCTTTGCCAGTTAGAGCATTCAAATAACTGGGCAATGTTGCCACCAAGGTTTTACCTTCCCCGGTCTTCATTTCCGCTATTTGCCCTGTGTGCAGAATGATACCACCTAACATTTGCACATCAAAGTGGCGCAAGCCCAAAACCCGGCGTCCTGCTTCCCGGACGACCGCAAAAGCTTCTGGCAAGATCTCATCCAGGGTTTCGCCCTTGGCCAGCCGTTGTTGAAACTCTGCTGTTTTGCCTTTTAACTCCTCATCGGAAAGTACTTTAATGTCCTCTTCCAAGAGGTTAATGTCTGTAATGAAAGGTTGGTATTTTTTAAGTTTACGAGCGTTGGGATCGCCCAACAAAGTTTTTAGCATGGCAAGTTATGGCACTAAATCAAGGGGATGAGAATTAAAGGTTTGGCATAGATTATCAGAATTTAACTCAGCCCAGCCGTCTTGGTTGTGGATGGGTATGAAATAAGAGTTAACTCAACAGCAGAATGGCTAGCCAATCAGCCTGCTCAATGATTGATTTGATCTTATATCTTATATTTCGACTGCTTTAATAGTATCATTTTGCCCCCGACTGGCGCAGAAGAGGAGGTGGGTTTCGACTTCGCTCAACCCACGGGGGATGGGGGAGTGGGAAGATGGGAGAGTAAGGAAATATTCCTGTTCTTCCTCATCCTCCTATGCCCCATTCCCCATGCCCTTGGGTTGAGCGGAGTCGAAACCCCATGCCTTAATTCCACTCCGGGCTGAGGCGGCGAAAATTGAAATCACTGGCGCTAGGATGACAGCCAACACAGCTGCTCACCTGGGTGGGGCGTGGAAGCTTGATGCCTGGATGCAAAGCTTTGAAATAACGCGAGTTGTTGACGCGATAGGGTGTATCTTCGTCTTGTCGTTGGGAACGAGAGAAAGTTTGCAAATACCGCCATACCAAAATCCGTGGTGGATCAACTAAAGGCTTGAGTTGTACACCGTAGTGTTGCGAGTCTTGCAGAAGATTTCGCCAGGTTTGAGTGGGTAAAACTGCTGGTGGTAAGCCAATGTGACAAGTCGCACAGTTTTCTAAATACAGTTCTTGCCCTAGTTGATATTGTGCAGGCACTACATCAACGGTGCCAATTTCCGCCACCGGAGTCACACCTTGGGCGTTGCTAGCCAAGGCTAGAAGCCAACCCATAGACAGACTCCAAGCTAAAACTACTAAAAGTAAGCCAAAGGGGGGACGTTTAAGTTGGTGTTTGCGAGATTTACGCTTCAGAAGATTGGACATTCCTGACATTCCCGGATGCAGTATGCATTTTAACCAATCATAGGGCTTAACCAAAAAATCTTGGTTGCTCTTGTTAAGTTATGGAAAGGAGCCTTTCTGCTGGAGTGACATCTGATACCAATTCACCGAAATCTTGATACACATAGATTTTTCGTAGGGGCGCGGTCTCCGTGCCCTCTCCAACGTATTAGAACGTATTAGTATGATTATTAAAGTGAAATGGTATGAGCGGTGCAATTCTTAAAAGATGCCAAGCAAATATGCTTTAGCTGACTGGGGCTGTCAGGATCAGTAAAGTAAAGAGTAAAAAGCTAATCTTGGCTTTTACTTTGCTCCTTTTGTTCACTTTCCCACAACAGGAGGTTTAATCTTGACGAAGTTAAAAGTTGGCATTAACGGATTTGGTCGGATCGGGCGACTTGTGCTTCGCGCTGGCATCAATAACCCCAATATTGAGTTTGTGGGGATTAACGACCTAGTACCACCCGACAACCTTGCTTACCTGTTAAAGTATGACTCGACTCACGGTAAGTTGAGCAGCCAGATTGAAGCTAAAGATGACGGTATTTTGATTGACGGGCACTTTATCCCCTGTGTGTCGGTGAGGAACCCAGCAGAATTACCTTGGGGACAATTGGGTGCAGATTATGTTGTCGAGTCTACAGGACTTTTCACTGGGCAAGAAGGCGCTGCAAACCACCTCAAAGCAGGTGCAAAGCGAGTGATAATTTCTGCTCCTACCAAAGACCCTGACAAAATTCCCACTTTGCTGATGGGTGTTAACCATGATTTATTTGACCCCAGCAAAGACGTGATTGTCTCCAATGCTAGCTGTACTACTAATTGCCTAGCTCCCATCGCCAAGGTGATCAATGACAACTTTGTCTTGACTGAAGGGTTGATGACCACTGTTCACGCCATGACTGCTACCCAGCCAACCGTCGATGGGCCTAGCAAGAAAGATTGGCGGGGTGGTCGGGGTGCAGCGCAAAATATTATTCCTTCCTCCACAGGGGCGGCTAAAGCTGTGGCGCTAGTTTTACCAGAATTGAAGGGTAAATTGACTGGCATGGCGTTCCGAGTTCCTACTCCTGATGTCTCTGTAGTTGATTTAACCTTTAAAACTGCCAAGGCTACTAGCTATCAAGAAATCTGTGCGGCGATGAAGCAGGCAGCAGATGGCGCCTTGTCTGGTATTTTAGGATACACTAATGAAGCAGTAGTTTCCACTGATTTTCAAGGTGATACTCATTCTAGTATCTTCGACGCAGGTGCTGGTATTGAGCTAAACTCGAACTTCTTTAAAGTAGTTGCCTGGTATGACAACGAATGGGGCTACTCAAATCGTGTACTTGACCTAATGTTATCTATGGCACAGAAAGAAAAACTCGCAGTTGCTGTAGTTTAATTTAGCCATTAGTCATGAGTCATTAGTGAAGAACTATTGACTTTTGACTATTGCAAATCAAGATCGCTAAATTAGCTACTGCTAATCTCCGCCAGATATCTTCTGGTTTGCCATAATTCCAGTACAGACTGAAAAAAAAGATACCTCATTCAAAATTTGGCGATCGCTCCAGACATCCCCCAAAATAGCAAAATGATTTAACCAAACTGCAAGCAATCACACAACTAATCTGGACATCGCGTGCCTAGAATAGGGCTGGAGGGTACAGCTAGGAATGTTTGCGAAATTCTTAAGGTGTAGTTCCTAATCAGTAATGACGAAGAAAATAGATGAGTAACCTAAGTTGTCTGAGGACTGCTAATAGGGAACTCGCAGCCCCCTCCTGGAGGGAGTAGGAATTAGGAGAATTGGCAATGGGGTATGGGTAATAAGTTCTTTCCTATGTCCAATTCATCAGATGCATTAAAACCAAAAAGTCTGAGTCCTGAGCAAACAAAATTCAAGAGGTAAACTATGTCTAAGAATTTACTGGAACAATTGCGAGAGATCACAGTTGTAGTCGCAGATACAGGTGATATCCAAGCGATTGAAAAATTCAAACCCCAAGACGCTACCACCAATCCCTCACTGATTACTGCGGCGGCGCAGATGCCAGAATATCAAGAAATTGTTGACCAAACCCTGTTGCAAGCTAAAAAAGACGCAGGTGCTGGTGCAAGCCAAGCACAGATAGTTTCTCTGGCTTTTGACCGTTTAGCAGTGTCCTTTGGACTCAAGATTTTACAAATTATTCCTGGCCGGGTATCTACAGAAGTGGATGCCCGACTGTCTTACGATACAGAAGCTACCTTAGCCAAGGCCAGAGAATTGATTGCTCAATACAAAGCGGCTGGAGTAGGCCCAGAAAGGGTACTAATCAAAATAGCTACTACCTGGGAAGGCATTCGCGCTGCGGAAATTCTAGAAAAAGAAGGTATCCACTGTAACCTAACTTTACTATTTGGTATCCACCAAGCGATCGCCTGTGCGGAAGCTGGTGTCACTCTGATTTCTCCATTCGTAGGGCGGATTCTGGACTGGTACAAGAAAGAAACTGGTCAGGACTATCCGGCTGTGGAAGATCCAGGTGTGTTGTCTGTCACGACAATCTACAACTACTACAAGAAATTCGGCTATAAAACCGAAGTTATGGGAGCTAGTTTCCGTAACATTGGGGAAATCATCGAACTTGCAGGTAGTGACTTGTTGACTATTTCCCCCTCCCTGTTAGCGGAATTACAAGCAACTGTGGCCGAACTACCACGCAAATTAGACCCCGCCAAAGCAGCAACTTTAAACATTGAAAAAATCAATGTAGATAAGGCTAACTACGACAAGATGCACGCTGCTGACCGCATGGCCCATGAAAAACTATCTGAGGGCATTGAGGGCTTTACCAAAGCACTCGTTACTCTGGAAAAACTCTTAGCTGAAAGACTAGCTACCCTGGAAAGCAAAGCTTCCGCTACTCCTGTAGCATAGAGATGATCTTGGGCTTGTAATAGGCACTTTAGTACCTCTCACAGGCTTAATTTGACATTTTCCTGGAGACTATCAGGGAGATAAAACAACAACGGTTTATGAGAGCAGCATAACCAACTCTCATAAACCGTTATTTTTATAGGAAAAAGCTGGGTTCAAAACCTCGCACGCCACTCCCCCTTATGGATGGCTGTATTTAATTTTGAATTTTGAATTGATTCATGGATACCTATAACCATTAATCTCAATCCCACCATAAGCCCCTGGTGTGGGGCGTGGTCGTGGGCTATTAGACGGCGGTACTAGAGTAGGTTGCTGTAAAGCAGAATTGCCATAATTTTCGGATACAGATGGGTTTGTGGGGGTGACAAGATTCTGATTTGCAGTCTGTGGAGAGTAGGGATCAAGATTATTCGGTGTCATAGAAGTCACAGGCGGTGCTACTGGTGCGACACTAGGTAATACCTGAATGTTATTGAAAGAATTTGGTGGGAGATTTGTTACTGTCGGCTGATTGTAGCTGGTAGTGCTAGCTGGTAAAGAGGGATTGGGTAATCCATTCATGGGTGGTGTCAGCGTTGTGCCACCGTAATTAGTGCTCTCAATTATATTTGTTTGACCGGAAGTTACCCTGTTGAATCCACCAGAAATACTTTGGTTGGTGGATTGATTAATTGCCGCTTGTAAAGGGCTAATGACAACAGTATTTTGATTATTGTCTGTTTGATTAGGTAATCCTATCCATTGGTTAGCAGCAGTTGCTGCTAACCCAGGTTGTTCAACCGATGTCACTGAGGATTTGATGCCTAACAATGGGCTGTTACTATAACTAGTTCCCATCTGCAATAAATTTTCTGCTTGTGAAATAAAGAGATTTTGTTCCTTTGGCGCAGCGCCTGCATTCAGCACACCCAAAGCAGCATTTGATTTAGCATCATTAGCCGCAGACTTGGGTTTGAAGACATCGGCAAATATGCTTTTGTTCGTTTTTTGCTGAGGGTTTTCTTTGGGTGTATTAGCTATGGCTGCTAACCTGGCTCGTTCAGAATCATTTAACAGGACTGGTAAATTATCAATATCCGCCGCAATTGCTTGGTCTTCATCTGAAAGGGTAGAGTTGTCTGGCTGCTGTCTAGCAATTTCGTTATTCTGCTTTCGAGTTAAAAAATCTGGGTTTAACCAATATTCTCGAATTACCAGTCCCACCACACACAAGAAAATTGCTGTTCCCCAAAAACTAGGTCGAGCTAAATTCCATAACCTGGCTCTGAGATATCGTAAGTAGGCAGGAGAGTGATGACGATTTGACATGAGTTGAGTATTGGATATTTACAAGTAATTCAGTTAGCAAAAATAAGTTGAGTTAAGTAATGTAAAAAAATGATGTTAGCTGGGAGTCAAAGCTTCACTCCTCACGACAAAATCTTAGCGATGATTTCATGCTAACTCCTCAGTGTTTATTAGTCATTAGTCCAGAACATTTATCAGAAAAATTCAGAATACAGGAGCGGAGCCGGAGATGCTCCGCCTCCGGTCAGTATTCTGAATTCAGGATTCTGACTCCTGTTTATTAAAACTCTATCCCTTTATGGGTTTTACTATGCCCCATCCCCAACCTTCATGAGTGTATTTGTTTTTGCCTAGCTACTTAAAAAATGTTGGGTTTTGCTATTGCTTAACCCGATCTACAAAATTGCATTTCAGTTATTTTTAAGTGTTACCTAAACCCAATCTATCCAAAATAAAGGCATACTCAAAAGCAATTTCGCGTAAGCTTTCATAACGTCCAGATGCGCCACTATGCCCTGCACCCATATTGGTTTTCAGCAGAAGAATGTTGTTATCTGTCTTCATGTCTCGGAGTTTAGCTGTCCATTTTGCTGGTTCCCAATATTTGACGCGGGAATCATTTAAGCCAGCAGTAATTAGTAAATCTGGGTAAGCTTTTGCTGCGACGTTATCATATGGCGAGTAGGATTTCATATATTCATAATAAGCCTGCTCGTTGGGATTTCCCCACTCTTCCCATTCCATTGCTGAGAGGGGCAAGGAAGTATCTAAAATAGTAGTGACTATATCTACAAATGGTACATAGGCAACTACTACCTTAAAAAGTTCAGGACGCATATTGATGACTGCTCCCATCAATAAACCGCCAGCACTACCACCAGTAATAGCTAAGGTGTCACTTTTTGTCCATCCCTCAGCAATCAAATATTCTGCACAAGCAATAAAATCTGTGAAAGTATTTTTCTTATGCAATAGCTTGCCATCTTCATACCATTTACGCCCCATTTCTTCACCTCCACGAATATGGGCAATGGCAAACACTACGCCTCTATCTAGTAGTGAGAGGCGATTTGAAGAAAAGGTAGCGGAATAAGAATAACCGTAAGCACCATACCCTGTGAGTAACAAAGGATTTTTACCATCTTTTTTGATGCCTTGTTTATAAACAATAGAGATGGGAATCTGCGTCCCATCTTCGGCTGTAGCCATCAGCCACTGACTCTGATAATGATTTTTGTCGTAGCCACCCAGCACTTCTGTTTCTTTTTTTAACTCCCTTTGATGGGTTTCCATATCGTAATCAAATACGGATTGTGGTGTGATTAAGGAAGTATAATAGAAGCGCAAAATATTAGTATTAAATTCTGGATTGCTGCCTTCAGAAAATTCATAGGTAGGTTCTGGGAAAGTAATATTATTTTCTTCACCTGTGGTAAGGTTTCGCACTCGCCCAGTTTGTAGTCCACCTTGGCGCTCATAAATTACTAAGTGATTGGCAAAGAGACTAACCCCTGATAGTAAGACTTCTTCTTGATGGGGAATCACAGTCTGCCAATTTTCTTTAGCTGGTGAAGTTACCAAGGTTTTCATCAGTTTAAAGTTGGTAGCTGCTTCGTTAGTGACTATGTAAAAGTAATCGCTGTGATGATCGAGGCTATATTCTATGCCAGTAGTCCTGGGTTGGAATAATTGCCAATCACCGTGAGGTTGATTCGCGTCTAAATAGTGAGTTTCTGTGGTGATACTACTTTGTAATATCATTAGTAAATACCCTTGAGAGCGGGTTTTATCTACATACAAATGGTAAGTATCATCTGGTTCTTCATAAATTAGAACATCTTGGGCGATGCCTACGGCGGGCTGCGCCAACGCAGTTCCTAAATTGTGTCTAAATAGCTGGTAAGGACGGTTAGCTGCGTCAATTTTTGTATAAAATACCGTTTGGTTGTCATTAGCCCAGGCAAAAGAGACATAAGTGTCTGGGATAGTTTCTGAGTACAACTGATATGTATTAAGGTCTAGGAAAAAAAGAGTATACTGCTCAGAACCAGTAGTATCAACTGAATAAGCTAATATTTGATGGTTCGGGCTGATATCAAATACACCCAAGCTGAAAAATTCGTGCTCTTGTGCTAGTTGATTTTCATCTAATAGCACTTCTTCTGGAGATTCTAAACTACCTTTTTTACGGCAGTATATTTGATAAGCCTTTCCTTCTTCAGTACGTGAGTAATAGTAATAATCATCTTTACGGTATGGTACTGATAAATCTGTTTCTTTAATTTTGCCTAGCATTTCATTGTAGAGCTTGGCTTGCAAACCTTGAGTTTGCTGCATCATCGCTGTGGTATAAGCATTTTCTGCTTCTAGGTAAGCAATGACTTTGGGGTTTTCAAGATCACGCATCCAAAAGTAGTTATCAATGCGGCGATCGCCATACAACTCTAATACCTCTGGCTGCTTGTCCGCAATCGGGGCTTTAATCGGACTTTTCACAAGATGATCTTTATTCATAGTTTGGTAATTTTGCACTATATACAGCAACTAACAGCTTATTTAATTGAGAATGAACTAGAGACTTGAGTTTTGTGGTGTAATTTTTTTTTCAAAGTACATAAGGCAATTGCTGGTATAACTCCTAGGATAACTGCTGTGAATCCCTGTCCACTCCAATACAATATCGAAGTCCGGTGAGCGACGGGAAGAAAATCTTGTAAAAGAGTCAGCAACCAAATTAAAAGACTGATGAAGAAGAAAGAAATAGCAGGAAGAAAATTCCACCACCAAGCACCTGTTGTATGTTTTCGCAATACCAGCCATTGACAAAGCCCCAACCAAATTCCTGAAATTACATAGGAAATAGTTGACAAAAATCCCAAAATAAACACTGCTTCAGAAGATGAAGTTGCATCTAAAGAGGCAGCGATCGATAAAATATAGTTACTCCAGGAAGTAGCAACACCATTAGCAATCAACCAACCTACACCAGTAGCCAGCATCCACAACCAACCGGATAAATATGGACGCAAAACCAGGGCTTGATCAGCAGCAAAAACCACCGCAAACGCAATACTGGCTAGATAGCTACTCAAAGTTTGCCATATCGGTGAAGCTAGACCATTCAGGGTACTTTCTACGGCTAAACTTACAACCCCCCCCACAACCCATCCTAGCAATGTCATCAAGGTAAATCGGGTAAAGAATCGCCGACGTTGGGAACGGGGAATGAAAAAACTACTTGGCTGTAGATAGTTTTGATGCAAGTCAAGATGAGCAGAATTATGGGAGTTAGTTTGCATATGAAGTTAAGTTAAGTAGTAACTCACGCTTTTGAGTCTAACCTGCTGAAAAAGCGTAATCCCAGAATGATAAGCTAAACATTGGCATAAAAAAGTGACTTAGGATGAAGTGTTAAATGGGTGTTTCCTCAACAGCTCCTAACCTCCTGCGGGCAGCTCGTGGCGAAGTAGTAGACCGTCCCCCTGTATGGATGATGCGACAAGCGGGACGATATATGAAAGCATATCGAGATTTAAGGGAGAAGTATCCTTCTTTTCGCGATCGCTCAGAAATTCCCGAAGTAGCGATCGAAGTCTCCCTACAGCCCTGGAGAGCTTTCCAGCCAGACGGTGTGATTTTATTTTCTGATATTGTCACCCCATTACCTGGCTTGGGTATTGAGATGGACATTGCCGAAGGCAAAGGGCCAATCATTTACTCGCCCATTCGCACTCAAGAACAAGTTGATCGCCTACATCCCTTAGAACCAGAGGCCGCTCTACCATTCATCAAAACGATCTTGCAGGCGTTGCGCCAAGAAGTAGGCAACCAATCAACAGTACTGGGTTTTGTCGGTGCGCCGTGGACGTTAGCTGCCTATGCAGTAGAAGGTAAAGGTTCCAAAACCTACTCTGTGATCAAAAACATGGCATTCTCTGAGCCAGCAATTTTGCATCAACTGTTAACTAAATTAGCAGATGCGATCGCTGACTATGTGCGCTACCAAATTGACTGTGGTGCTCAAGTTGTGCAAATGTTCGATTCTTGGGCGGGTCAGTTAAGCCCTCAAGATTATGACGTATTTGCCCTGCCCTATCAACAACGGGTCTTCCAGCAAGTCAAGCAAACCCATCCCGACACACCTCTAATTTTGCTGGTTAGTGGTAGCGCGGGTGTACTGGAGAGAATGGCACAATCCGGTGCAGATGTCGTCACTGTAGACTGGTCAGTGGACATGGCAGAAGCACGAGCAAGATTAGGCAAACATGTCAAAGTTCAGGGAAATCTCGATCCAGGCGTCCTGTTTGGTTCCAAAGCATTTATCCGTGAGCGAATTCTAGACACAGTTCGCAAAGCCGGAAACTGGGGTCATATTCTCAATCTTGGTCATGGTGTACTACCAGAAACTCCAGAAGAAAATGTCGCTTTCTTCTTTGAAACCGCAAAGCAGCTGAATGCTCTTGTTTAGTTATTGGTCATTGGTTATTGGTCATTTGTCAATGGTTATTTGTAAATTTTTAACCCTTGACTCTTGACCCATACCAATTCATTACAATCATGCAACAAATGCTTTCCTCCGCAACCCAGCTTACATCTACAAATCCCTTAATTTTGAATTACTATATTAGTTGTTTGTTGTCATACCTGCCACTAGTAATTAATTACCCACAACTAACAACCAAAACTTAAAAACTCTCTATGAGTCAAAAAAGAATTTTAGTGACTGGAGCTAGTGGCTGTATAGGTCACTATATAAGTGAAGCCTTAATTCAAGAAACAGACCATGAACTGTTTCTACTAGTGAGAAACCCAGATAAACTGCAAGTCGATATCCAAGCACGTCCAGGTATCACGGTTTTGCAGGGTGATATGCAAAAAATATTCCAGTTTGCCGACTTGCTGTCAACAATTGATACTGCTGTGCTCACAGCGACAGCTTGGGGTGGCAGCCTCACATTTGATATTAATGTATTAAAGACTATAGAGTTAATCAGGCTGCTCAACCCCGAAAGATGCGACCAAATAATTTATTTCTCTACTGCTAGCGTTTTAGATCGCCACAATCAACCATTGAAAGAAGCAGGAGAAATAGGTACAGATTACGTCCGTTCTAAGTATGCCTGTCTACAGCGTTTATCGCAATTACAACTTGCACCGAAAATTACCACTGTTTTCCCGACTCTAGTTTTAGGTGGTGATACCAACAAACCCTATTCTCATCTGACATCTGGTATTCCAGAAGTTACAAAATATATTAATTGGATTCGGTTTTTAAAAGCCGATGGTAGTTTCCATTTTATCCACGGGCGAGACATTGCCACTGTAGTTAAATATTTGATTGATCACCCTCCGCAAGCAGATGAACCACGCCGCTTGGTTTTAGGTCAGACGCAGTTAACAGTAGACGAAGCAGTGGAACAAGTTTGCGCCTATCTTCGCAAAAGAATTTACTTTCGGATTCCCCTATCTTTGTCATTAGCAAATTTGATTATCGTTGTGTTCAAAATTCAGATGGCAGCTTGGGATAGATTCTGCATGAACTATCGCCATTTTACTTACGCACATGTGATCAACCCCGACAGTTTTGGCTTACCAAATTACTGTGCAACCATGAGCGATGTTTTGAAAATTAGCGGTGTGGAAGGTGGTGGTGTCAACTCCTTAAAGCGAAATTAAATATCCGGCGTTAATGAAGGATTTCTAAAACTGTCTAATTGCAGCGATCGCCTGTTTGTTCTTATTAATGTTAAAAGAGAATATAAGTAGGAGAAAACCTTGCTAAAATTTGTTGAGGAGGAAAGTTTATGTTACAAACAGTTCAAGGAACTTATAAAAACGGCAAAATAGAACTTGCTGAAATCCCACAGGGTATAACTGAAAGTCCAGTCTTTGTTACTTTTTTAGAAATAAAACCCACCACTTGGCCAAAAATAATCCTTGAATATCAAGGAGTAGTCGAAAGTATCAAATTTGAATCCTATCGAGATGAACTGCTGCCACCTAAGGAAGTAGGATTTTAAAGATGGGTTATCTACTCGATACTTGCGTAGTTAGCGATTTTGTTAAAGGAGAAAAAAATACATTAAAGAAATTAAAATCTATTTCTCCTACTGATATTTTTATTTCTTCTTTAACGGTTATGGAAGTAAAATATGGATTAGCAATTAATCCAGAAAGAGCCATCAAAATCCAACCGTTGATTGAAACATTTTTCAAAGCCATTATCACTTTACCTTTTGCTTTAACAGAAGCAGAACAAGCAGCCCAAATTAGAAGCATTCTCAAAATAGCAGGCTCTCCTATAGGGGCATATGACATATTAATTGCGGCAACAGCAGTAACCTATAATCACATTGTTGTTACATCTAATGTTAGAGAATTTCAACGAGTACCCAGTTTACAAGTTGAAAATTGGCGTTCTCCTCTCTAATAACTAATCAAGGAAGAATACACAACCAAGGATTGAAATTCACTTCGCTGCTTATCCTCATCCCCATGTCAGAGCCTCTATTTTCTACTTATTACTCACTATTATTGTTAGCGCAGTCAGTACAAACGTTGCTTTTCTTCAGAATGAAAAGAAAAATATTGGCGATCGCTCAGACTGGAACCTAGCAAAAAGTCAATAAGTCTTAATTTCCGTTAGAGTAGGATAACAATCAAAGTGTGAGGATTGATACTTTATGCGAGTCTTACTAGTTTATCCAATATTCCCTAAAACCTTTTGGTCTTATGAGAAAATTTTGGAGTTAGTCGATCGCAAGGTTTTGTTACCACCTCTAGGTTTAGTGACAGTGGCGGCAATTTTGCCTCAAGCATGGGAATTTAAACTAGTTGATCGCAACATCCGCCCAGCCACTGAGTCAGAATGGGCTTGGGCAGATATAGTTATATTCTCCGCGATGATTGTCCAGAAGCAAGACTTACTTGAGCAAATTCAAGAGGCCAAACAACGGGGTAAATTAGTTGCTGTGGGTGGCCCTTACCCCACCTCTGTACCTCACGAAGTGCAAAATGTCGGTGCAGATTTCCTAATTTTAGATGAAGGGGAAATCACCTTGCCCATGTTTGTCGAGGCAATTCAACGCGGCGAAACCTCTGGTACTTTCCGCACTACAGAAAAACCCGATGTCACTAGCACACCTATACCTCGCTTTGATTTATTGGAATTAGATGCTTACGACATGATGTCTGTGCAATTTTCGCGGGGTTGTCCCTTTCAGTGCGAATTTTGTGACATTATTGTGCTCTACGGGCGTAAACCACGGACTAAAACCCCGTCCCAACTTTTAGCGGAATTAGATTATCTCTATGAATTGGGTTGGCGGCGTGGTGTGTTCATGGTGGATGACAACTTTATTGGCAACAAGCGGAATGTGAAGTTGTTGCTGAAAGAGTTGAAAGTTTGGATGGCAGAACATAATTATCCCTTCAAATTTGATACTGAAGCTTCCATTGACTTAGCCCAAGATGCAGAATTGATGGAGTTGATGGTAGAGTCTGGTTTTGCGGCGGTGTTTTTAGGCATTGAAACACCAGACGAAGATAGTTTGCAACTGACGAAGAAATTTCAAAATACCCGCAGTTCCCTAACTGATGCCGTGCAAAGCATCATCAAAGCGGGATTGCGGCCGATGGCGGGATTTATTATCGGGTTTGATGGGGAAAAAGCCGGCGCCGGCGATCGCATTGTGCGTTTTGCGGAACAAGCAGCCATTCCTTCCACCACTTTCGCCATGTTACAAGCGCTACCCAATACCGCCCTATGGCATCGTCTGAAAAAAGAAGGACGACTCCGGGAAAATAAAGACGGCAACATCAATCAAACAACGTTGATGAACTTTGTGGCTACCCGTCCCCTCGAAGATATTGCCAGAGAATATATTGAAGCTTTTTGTACTTTATACGACCCAATAGCCTACTTAGATCGTACCTATCGTTGTTTCCTGATCATGGGTGGCCCTACCTGGCAAGCACCATTTAAAATGCCGGAATGGGTGGTGATTAAAGCACTATTGAAAGTGATCTGGCGACAAGGAATTAAACGGGAAACCAGATGGAAGTTCTGGCATCACTTATTTAGCATCATCAAGCGTAACCCCAAGGTTGCCGATCATTATCTCGCCGCCTGTGCCCACAATGAGCACTTTCTGGAATATCGCCAAATTGTGCGCGATCAAATTGAAAGTCAGCTAGCAGAATATCTTGCCCAAGGTGCGGAAAAACCTTATGTGCCAGTGAAGGAAAAAGCAGAGGCGGTAGTTTAGTTAGGCTTGGTAATGGGTGATGTTGATCATTACTCATTACTCATTACAGGACTTAGAGGATGTTTGAAAAGTTTTGAGCGAATCTAATTTGTTACTACACAAACAAAGTCCGCCTGCGTGGACTAAGCAAAAATTAGTCCTTTCAAACCCACGGAGGCGACTGTCGTCGGGTTCTCCGACTTGTAGCAAGTGGCGCGCGATTTCTAATCGCCAGGGTTAGTAGTCTGTCAATTTTGTTTTGAGGGATTTTTGGTAGTGTGAGCGTCTCGCTCACGCGGGCAAGATGCCCGGACTACAGTCCATCATTTTTATCTTGACAGACTACTAGTACTTGAGTTTGGACTTTTTAAACACCCTCTTACCTCGACTTTATCCAAAATTAAGAACTTGGCTTTCCTTATCCGGCAAAAATCCTGGTTTTTTAATTACTTGTGATCTGTCATTGCGAGTGAAACGAGACAAACACAAGGCTTCATCAGGTATCTGCGATTGCTTCACTCTATACCCTACGGGAAGCCTGGACCTACACAATGACAAGTGTTGAACCAAACATGATATAAGTCCTATAAATATATCTACCCAGGATGAATAATGAACTTGGAAGAAGGGTTAGAAATTTTAGATACGGTTGTCTTTAGCAAAACCAACAGGCATCTGAAAGATATAGAAATAATTATCCTGAAAGGGTCATGGCAAGGTTTAAATTATGATGAAATTGCCAGTGATAAAGGTTATGCAGCCAAGTATCTCCGCCAAGATGTAGGTTTCAAATTGTGGAAGCTACTTTCAGAAGCATTAGGGGAAGAGGTTAATAAAACTAATTTTCGTGCCGCAATTGAGCGATCGCATTTGCAGAAGATGCTTCCTACGCAAATGCAACAGTTGGAGCCTGATTCCAGGACTATCAAGAATGAATTTGTACCAGAATGCCCAGAAGGTTCAATACCCCTAAATTCTGTATTTTACATCCAGCGATCGCCTATAGAAGAACGCTGTTATGAAACAATTCGTCAAGCTGGTTCTCTCATTCGGATTAAAGCTCCTCATCAAATGGGCAAGACATCCCTACTAGATAGAATTATCGCTTACTCAAATCAGCAAGAATACTACACAGTGCGTCTAAACTTATTGCAAGCCGAAGCAACAGTATTTAGTAATTTGGATAAATTTTTACGCTGGTTTTGCGCTTATGTGAGTTATAAATTAAAATTGCCTTCTTTGTTGAATGAATCTTGGGATGAATACAGAGGTAGTATTATTAATTGTACCACATATTTTGAAGATAATATTTTGTCCCAAATCAACAGCAATTTAGTTTTAGCGTTAGATGAAGTAGATATAATCCTTAAATATCCTGAAATTTCTCAAGGATTTTTTGCTATGTTACGTAGTTGGCACGAGGAAGCTAAAACCCTCAAAACTTGGGAAAATTTACGATTAATTGTAGTACATTCCACCGAAAATTATGGGGCATTAGATATAAATCAATCACCGTTTAATGTGGGATTAGTAGTTGAATTAACAGAGTTCACTACAGAACAAGTACAAGACTTATACCAGCGTCATCAACTTGATTATAATCAAACCCAAGTACAGCAACTAATGTCTCTACTTGGAGGACATCCATATTTGATTAGATTGGCACTTTATCGTCTTGCACTTGCAGATATAACGCTGGAAAAATTATTACAAAATGCTCCAACTAATGCCGGAATTTATGAAGAGCATTTACGGCGGTTTTTAAATATTTTTAAAGTAAATCATCATCTGGCTGAGGCATTCATTAAAGTAGTTACAGCCACAGAACCAGTCATTATAGAAACAATGTCAGCATATCAACTATACAGTATGGGATTGGTTAAGAGAGTAGGCGATAAATTAATTCCAAGCTGTCAGTTATATCAAAAATATTTTCGAGAACACTTACAGAATTAAGGATTTACCATTAAAATGGACAGCAGGTGAGCGAGTGACATAAATGCCTACTGTGGCTCAATTAGAAAGTTTATATCGAATCAGCTATCAGTTGACATTCATCATGTCTCAACCGATTCATCTAGTCTGTGTTGATGGTCGGACTCAGAACGTGTACGTTCTAGCCGGATATGATGAAGACCTCGAGTTTGAAATTGTATCTAATGGAGAAGTGTTCTGATGAGTCAAGTGAATTTTGATACCATGAGTGATGCCGAATTAAGACGGTACTTTTTGGCAAACCGCCAAGATAAAGTGGCTTTTCAGGCCTATTTGGATAGGTTCAATCAGCGTCAGAAATCAATTATTGCAAGACCCGATGACCCCGATTTTGACGAAAAAATTCAAGCAGCAATTCGACAGAAACTAGAAGCATCGAGTACTTGTGAGCCAGATAACAAGGCAGTAGAGGGGAATCAATAAAGTCTTTTTGATTCAGTATTATTTGACATTACTCAACTGATAAACACCCTCAATTTTGAGTTTAGTAATATAATTAGCAGTTGCACCTGGAGGTAAAATCAACATCAAAATAATTGGTGTGGCTTTAGCAAAATTAATTTTCTTTACCTGACGCCCAGGTACACCGGGGGTAGCTCCAGCAAGAAATTGAGAAAATTCATTGCCATCTTTATCTTGAATACTAACTGTTGAAACTACTCCATTACCATTTGTAGAACCAGCGTCAACATCAAGAGTCAGCTTTAATTCCCCAGGGCCTGCAATGAAGGTATAAAAGTAGGTTTTTGGTTCCTTATGTAAACCAGTTAAAGAAATGACATTAGTAGTCAGAATTGTTGGTGCATCTCTATCTGTTGATTGTGCTTTTGCTGGTGAAATATTGGCAGTCAGGAGAATTGCACCAGTAGCTATGAGGCTTAAGAATATTCCTACTGAAAATGGAAATTTCTTTTGGGTGTGGCACTGACATAATTTAATTTTAGCCATGAGATAACTCCAAGGATATTTATTGATAACGTGAATGAGGTTTGATGATTTTTGGATCGTGTTTTCTAATTATCGCGGAGGAGGCGCCGGTGGAAATAGTGGTATATCGATATTATTAGGAAATGGGTAGCTTACTGATTGCTCACTAACTATTGCATCAACAGAATCAGCACGAATTTTAAAAGTGCTTTCTCCATAAAGTCTAACCTTGTGCAAGTAACGAAATTCTAAACTATAACTACAACCTTCACCGAGATGAAGACCTGTAGCTGCCACTGGTTGAGCTACAGATCGCTGTATAGGAACAGTAAATTGACCCGGTTTAGGTTCAGTGGGAATAAACTCTATCAAAGTGACGTTAATTCGCTCACAAAAAATATTCTCCATTGTGGGATTTCCTTTCACTATATTTCCTTGAATTGTGAGAGTCTTTTGAACTCTTTGAATTGTTGGATATTTTTGAGCTAACTGTATAGTGTGCGTTGGTTGAGCATTCGCTATGGCTGTAAAGCTAGTTAATACACTACAAGTTAAAGTACCAATCAGGATTGGTGAAGTTAGTAATTTTATCCAAGACATGAGAATATCTCCAATATTTTGTAGGATTTACAACTGAATCTCAAGCGGAAGTTTAGGCTCGAAGTTAATAATCTGTCCTCGGATGCTATCGTCGAGAGTCAGCATTACCCTGGACATGAATTCAAAAAATCAAAAGGTTTAATATGGTGTTTGACAAGAGATTGCTACATCGTCAATTTGCATCCATGAATCTCTACCATTACCCCAAAGCCCTACATAGAAAAGCACACGAGTGTTATTGCCAGAGTTAAATTTAAACTGGTAATAATTGTAATGTTGAGCAAAGACATCATCGCCAAGTCCTGGAAGTGACATTTTTGCATACACTATTTTACGTTCATTGATCACATTGAAATTACCAGTTCTATCGTCACCTCGAATTGACATATAGCCATCTGTAAGATTTTGAGACATTCTAATCCAAGCGATCGCAGAACATTCACTGTTTGGTGCCACTGAAATCCAATGATTAATTGCATTCCATCCGGTTGTGCTTCGTACCCAAGCATTTCCTTTACCTTGACGTGCTAACCCCTTACCATTGTCGAAGTTAGCAGTCCCGGCAAAAAACCAATCAGCAGAACCTTGGCGGGGACTTTCAAAATTCTCACGAAATTGCTTAAGTCCTGCCAATGCGGGGTAAGTTTGTGTGGACAATGTGGTGGCACAAATACCTAGCAAAATTCCCAAGCGTTTAAGAAAATTCATAGCATTCTAGTTGAGATTTAAATTGGTAATATTCAGATGTCTGCAAGTGCAGACATTGACCACATACTGATTCATGTCTGGTTTGCTTAGTTGTTTGTGACAAATCGTTTGTTAACTACGATTATTTGCTGATACTCGATTTTTGTCGATACATATAAAATCAGTAGTTTCTCTAAGTCGGTTTATCTAAAAATCAGTAAATGTCATAAAAAGTCAGGTAATCAGAAAATATATATTTTTATAGAGAATTTGTTTTAAATTGAAACGCAGAGGGAGGATGAGGTTCACGCGGAGGGGCGCGGAGTTTATGAGTTCTTTAAATTACTATAAATTAGGGGGCAGTCTTGAATATCAGCACCCGACTTATGTAGTACGTCAGGCTGATTCCGAGCTTTATGAGGGGTTAAAAAATGGTGAGTTGTGTTATGTCTTAAACTCGCGCCAGATGGGTAAATCTAGCTTGCGAGTTCATATTATGAAACGACTGAAGGAACAAGGTATACAATGTGCATCGGTTGATTTGACAAGAATTGGTAGTCATGTAACTCCTGCTGAATGGTATGGAGGATTTGTTTCTGAGTTGTTGCGGGGATTTGGTTTATCCAGAAAAGTGAATTTTGGGACGTGGTGGCGATCGCATGAATTTTTACCGCCCAAACAACGATTGAGTGAATTGATTGATGATGTACTGTTAACTGAATTTTCGGGAAGGATAATTATTTTTATTGATGAAGTTGATAGTATTTTAAGAATTAGTTTTAAGGATGATTTTTTTGCTTTCATTCGTGCTTGTTATAACCAACGTGCAGATAGTCTAGAATATCAACGCCTGACTTTTTGTTTGTTGGGGGTGGCAACTCCCTCGAATTTAATTACTGACAAAAATCGTACACCTTTCAATATTGGGCAAGCTATTGAATTAACTGGGTTTCAATTAGCAGAAGTGGAAGTTTTGGTACGAGGTTTAGAGGGAATAGTTGCTAGACCAAAAGTGATACTGGAAGAGGTGTTAAAGTGGACTGGTGGACAGCCATTTTTAACACAAAAGCTTTGTCAACTAATTTGTACTTCTAATTTTTCATTCCCAGCGCATCAGGAAAGGGAGTGTGTGGAGAGATTGGTACAGATGCAAATCATCGAAAACTGGGAAGCACAGGATGAACCAGAACATTTGCGAACTATACGCGATCGCATTTTGCAAAGTTCTGAAAATCAGACTGGGCGATTATTAGGACTTTATCAGCAAATCTTACACCAGGGAGAAATCCCGGCAGATGACAGTCCTGAACAAACACAACTGCGTCTGACTGGGTTAATTGTCAAACAGCAGGGCAAACTGCGAATTTATAATTGCATCTATGCAGAAATATTTAATCAAGCATGGCTTGAAAAAGTATTGACAAATATTCGACCCTATGGGCAAGCATTAAATGCTTGGGTGAATTCCCAGTTTCAAGATGAGTCGCGGTTGTTGCGAGGTCAAACTTTGCAAGATGCTCGCAATTGGTCAGATGATAAGAGTTTAAGCGATTTGGATCGCAGATTTTTAGATGCTAGTCAGGAACTAGAAAAACGGGATGTTCAGAAAAAATTACAAGCTGAAGCCGAAGCAACTCAGATATTAATCCAAGCCAATGAAGTTCTATTGACAGCCAACCAAAAAGCTAAACGACGGATTCAAATTGGAGGAAGCATATTAGCGATCGCCTTAATACTAGCAGTCTTGGCCGGAATCTGGACTGCGAGAATGATTCAACAAGCAAAATTAGAAAAAATAAAATCTTCAAGTATATTTGCAACTGCATTATTCGCTTCTGATCAAAAATTTGATGCCTTATTAGAAGCATTAGAAGCCGGAAATCAAATTAAAAGTACATACAATGTTGATCAAGCTACTCAGATTCAAGTCTTAGATATATTACAGCGTACCGTTAATTTTAGCAGAGAGCATAACAGATTAGAAGGATTTAAAGCTGCAATCAGAGATGTAAGTTTTAGTCCCAATGGAAATTTTTTAGCTACTGTCAGTGAAGATAAAAGTATTAAAGTCTGGCGAAGTAATGGTCAATTATTCCAAACTTTGCCTCTACAAAAAAATGCTATCTTAGCTTTAAGTTTCAGTCCAGATGGAAAATTATTAGCGACAGTTGATGAAGTTGGAGCAGTAAAACTGTGGAATTGGCAAGATGGCAAGTTATTGCAAACTCTCAGAAAAGATGGTAAAAGTGTTTGGCACGCCAGTATTAACTTTAGTGCCGATAGTGAGAATCTTGCCGCAATTGATGATAGCAATGAAATCATACATATCTGGAATAGAAATAAGAATTGGCAATTAATTAAATCAATTAAAGACTCTGAAAGTAAAATTTTGTATCTGCATTATCCACCTAGCAATAATTCAAATCAGCAATTAATATTTACCGCCAATAAAGATGGGACTTTGAAAATTTGGAATGTTCATAATCGCAAATTAATTAAAACTCTTAAAGCCCATAATCAAGCAATATTAAATATTAGCTTTAGTCCAGATGGTCAATTTTTAGCTACAGCTAGTGAAGACGCAACAGTGAAAGTCTGGAAAACTGAAAATTGGCAGTTAGAGAAAATTCTCATATCTCATAATAATTGGGTTAATAGTGTTAATTTCAGTCAAGATACTAAACTTCTAGCTACTGCGAGCGATGACAATACTGTCAAAATTTGGAGGATAAGCGATTGGCGATTAATTGAAACTTTGACAGGGCATAACAACAAAGTTTATAGTGTAAAATTTAGCCCAAATAGTCACATCTTAGCTTCTGGGAGTGAAGATAAAAAAGTGATTATCTGGAGTTTGAAAGAAAATTTGCTTAAAATTATTACAGACCATACTGATGTGATTAGAAAAATGAGTGTTAGCTCCAATGGAAAAATTATAGCAACTGCCAGCAATGATGATACAGTCAAAATTTGGAGCAGTAAAGATGGTCAATTATTACAAACTTTTTCACATGAGCATGATGTTGAAAGCGTCAGCTTTAGCCAAAATAATCAATTTTTAGCTTCTGCTAGTGCTGATGGAATAATTAAATTATGGGAAATCAAAAATGGAAAATTGCTAAATAGTTGGAAAGATCATACAGTCATTTTTGATATAACTGTTAATCCCAATACTCCAGATGGCAAAATTTTAGCTTCGGGTGGTGTAGATAAAATTATTAAAATTTGGAGAATCAATGATGGAAAACTAATACAAAGTCTCAAAGGTCATCATGAAAAAATTCTGAATGTGAGTTTTAGTCCCAATGGTCAACTTTTAGCTTCGGGAAGTAAAGATGGGACTATTAAACTTTGGCAATATCAGCAAAAATGGCAATTATTAAAAACTATAGATAACTATAATTCTGCCATTCAAGATGTAAGTTTTAGTTCTGATGGTGTGTTACTAGCATCTGCTAGTGTGGATGGGACAGTGAAGCTTTGGAACACAACCAATGGAACCTTGGTAAAATCTATATCTGCCCATAAAGGACATGTGTTAAGCGTTAGTTTTAGTCCCAATGGTAAACTTTTAGCTTCAGGTGGAGAGGATGGAATAATTAAGGTTTGGCAGATAAGTGATGGGAATTTGCTTTACAGTCTTCGTGGTCACAAAAATGCAATTAGAAACGTAAATTTCATCAAAGATGATATGTTAGCATCTGTTTCTGCTGGTTTTGAAGAAACTGTAATTTTATGGAATTTAAAAGATATAGAACTAGATAAGTTACTCCAAAATGGATGTAATTGGGTGCGTGACTATATGAAGAATAATCCCAGCGTCAACGAGACAGATCAACGGCGTTGCATAACTGTTTCACCTCTCCTCGCTCCAAGTCCGCAATTGCAAATAGACTAGTACTAAAGTCACCGCCAGCAGTACCGTCGCCCCGGCGGCGGCATAACCAAAATCAAATTGACCAAAAGCCTCTTGGTAAATATAGTAAACCAGCAAGTTTGTGGAATTCAGAGGGCCGCCGCCAGTCATTACATAAACTTGCTCAAAACTCCGCAAGCTGAAAATAGCCGTAGTGACAATTACAAATATTAAAGTTGGTCGCAAACCAGGAAGGGTGATATGCCAAAATTGCTGCCAACCATTGGCACCATCTAGTTCCGCAGCTTCATAACGGCTGGGAGGAATGGCTTGTAACCCTGCGAGAAACACCACCATATTGAAACCGAGTTGTTTCCAAATACTCAACAAAATTAATACTGGCATCGCCCAAAAAGTATCACCCAACCAAGAAATAGCTGGAATACCCAATGATCCTAAAAATGCGTTGACTGGGCCAGAGGTTTGAAACAACCAGCGAAATCCTAGCCCAGCCGCTACCAAAGAGATAATTGAAGGGAGAAAATAGGCACTCCGCAATGCTCCCCGAAAAGCAATGGAACGGTTTAATAACACTGCCAGCCCTAAAGGGAGAATTAAACTAGGAATGACGGTGGCAACGGTAAAATAAACAGTATTGAAGAGAACTTGCCAGAAATCTGAATTGAGTAACAAACGCCAGTAATTTTTGAAGCCTACCAGGTAAGTGCCTGTGGAAGTGAAACTACCAGCTGTAAAACTGAGGTAAAACAGATAGGCGATCGGCCAGATAATAAATATACCAAGCAAAATCAACGCTGGTGTAAGAAAAATCCAGGCAGCGATCGCATCATTATCCAGCAACAGCTGCATCCGAGAAAAGCGGGACGTTTTCATGACAATATGGGCTATTGAATGTTTATGGGGTGTGATTATACGCAGAGGTATTGCTAAGATCCTGACAACCTAGTGGCTTTAATACTCATGCCTAAAATCTTCCCTTTCTTTGGCAAATTCTCCATCGCTAGCAAGATGCTCACTTCTAGCGTATTTATAGCATTATTGACGACACTCAACACAACAGCCTTGGCTGAACCTGTAAAATCACCCCAACTAACTCCATCTCTACAAGATAAGTCCACAAGCCCAATTGCTCAAAAATTGTTAGGCCAGTGGGAAGCTAAAGACCCAGACTCGCCAATTATCTTGACTTTCGTCTTCTCTCCAGAAGGTAAATTATATATTTATTCACCTAACTCTCAGACCTCTGTGGCTGTGGAGCTTAAATATCGCATTGACCCTACAACAGAACCCAAACCCATACATCTGGATATCACAATCCCTGGTAAAAAGGAACCAGTATTGACAATTTTTGAATTCACTGCTGATGGTAAATTGCGCCTGCAATTGGATAATACTAATCCAGGGAAACCTAGACCTACAGCTTTTTCGGAGTCACCAACTTTATTCACAAAAGTTTCTGAAGCCACGAAATTGCCGGACAATGTGAAAGTTATCGAACCTACCCTATGAGTCAAGATTCCACAATACATACTGCTACAACTAGCCTCATTGCTCCCAATATCCCTAGCTACCCACTGACATCAAGTGTGCCTTTAAAACTGGGAATTATGGCTTCAGGGAATGGTAGCAATTTTGAAGCAGTTGCCCAAGCGATCGCCACCGGACAACTCAATGCCCAAATTCAAGTTTTGATTTATAACAATCCCACAGCTAAAGCCGCAGTACGGGCAGCGAATTGGGGTGTGGAAGCTGTGTTATTGAATCATCGTGACTACAAAAGCCGCGAACAGTTTGATGGGCAAATTGTCGAGCAGTTGCGGCAGTATGATGTGGAATGGGTGATTTTGGCAGGTTGGATGCGACTGTTAACACCAGTTTTAATTGATGCTTTTGCTGACAAAATTATTAATATTCATCCCAGCCTCTTGCCTAGTTTTAAAGGCATTAATGCAGTGGAACAGGCTTTAGCTGCTGGGGTGAAAATCGTTGGCTGTACCGCCCATCTAGTTTGTTTAGAAGTAGATAGCGGGCCGATTTTAATCCAAGCCGCAGTACCAGTACTGCCAGACGACACCGCCGAAACACTCCACGCCAGAATTCAAGTTCAAGAACACCGGATTTTGCCACAAGCGATCGCCCTAGCAGCACTGCGTAAATAGGGCATGGGTTGATGAGAGATGCAATCAGCATCATCTAGTCGAAGCGATCGCTCATCGTCTTTCCACAATTCGCCACAGTCATTGCATATATATTATGGATCATGGTCCAATTGTCGAGCAGGGTAAACACGAGGATTTACTCGCAATTGATGGTATCTATGCCAGTCTGTGGCGCGTACAGTCTGGGATTATTTAAAACAATGTTCATTTGATACAGAAAGCCCTCGTCTAAGTTGATCGGCATCATCTACGTAGTGGTAAACTTATTGATAATAACTTGCACTTAGCCCACTCCAGCATGACACTCATCCTCAGCCCATCAGACCTTGACGAACTGTGGCAACAAGCTCCTCAACCCCAGATGGAAAATCTTGTACTTGATAGCTTTGAAAGGCTTGAAGGAATGCCGGAAATTCTGGGAAGGGGCTACAATCGCAGCATGAACCTATCGCCTGGGGTGTGGTTAAACTTCTTAGATTGCGAATATCACCAGGATGTGATAGTGAAAACACCTGCCCACAACCATCCGATTCAGTTCACGATTTTCCTATCAGGCTGCCTTTATTTTGAAGATACTCATCCTCATGTTATGGGTGGAACGCATAGCTATTTTTCGGGTAGCGGCATTTCGCCCTCTTACATTGGTAAAAATCGCGCTGGAGAGCGTTTAACTTGCGTGAATGTAGAGATTGGGCCAGAATTGTTAGACTCGTTTTTGCTGGAGGATGGGCAATATAGCTCTGATATCCAGAAATTGCTGTTTAAAGGGGAAGACTGGAAAAACTCATTTTATCCAACAGTGACACCAGCAGTGCGCGAGCTTGCTCAACAAATGTGGAATGCGCCCTATCGCGGTGCAGCAAAGCGGATGTATCTGCAAGGGAAGGTGTTTGAAATAGTGGCAATGTACCTGGATTGGATTGCGTCAGATCAACAACCAATTTATGAATTACCAGGGTTCAAAGCTGATACCATCGCCCGTATTCACCACGCCCAAGAAATTTTGACCACCCAACTGGAGCATCCACCATCACTGTGTGAACTAGCACAGCAAGTGGGAGTTAGTGTTCGCACTCTCCAGAGAGGTTTTTCAGCACTTTTTAACACAACTGTCATGGGTTATTTGACACAGCAACGGCTGGAGAATGCCCAAAGATTGTTGCGTCAAGGCGATCATAAAGTCGTAGAGGTGGCAAATCTAGTAGGCTATGGACATTTGGGAAACTTTGCAGCAGCTTTTAAACGGCAGTATGGTATCACACCTAGCCAATGTTTGGCAGGAAAAAAAGCAGTTTTTAGCTAGACAAGCTGGCATATATAATGGGGTTATTCTCCACATAACCTACACTGAACGTGGCGATCGCATCCGGTTAATATCCGTACGCAGGGTAACAAAATATAAAACAGAAAGCTACTATCGTCAGTTCTAAACCTTACCCATAAAAATAATTGCAAATGACAGCAACCACAGTAGATATTGGCACTCTGATCAGTCGCACCCCAGGACTCCACGGCGGAGTTCCCCACATTTCCAACAAAGGGGTAACGGTTCGCTCCATTGTTTCTTGGTACAAACGGGGGTTAGTGGCTGAGGAAATTGGCGATCGTATTGGAAGTATTACCCTGGCTGAAGTTTACGCTGCTCTTGCCTATTACCACGCCAATGTTGCCGAGATCGAAGCCGATATTGCTGATCAAGCAGCACAAGCCAAACGTCTAGAAACATTACATCAATCATCTACAGAGTCGATTGTATGAGCATGATTCGCCTCTATCTCGATGAAGATTCTCAGGATCAATCACTGCTCAAAGCTCTGCGCGCCCGTAATATTGATGTGATCACAGCCAAAGAAACCCAAACCGAAGGCTTAATTGATGTTGAGCAATTGCGTCTTGCAACCGAACAACAGCGAGTACTCTACAGCCATAACATTGGTGATTTCTACCAAATCCATACACAATTCATTACCAGTGTAGAAAAACATTCAGGAATTGCCCTGCTTGCCCAAAACTATTTAGTCGGGGAACAAGTTCGGGCAATCATGGAATTCATTGCCAACAAAACTACTGAAGAGATGGAAAACCAACTAGAGTTTCTCAGTAAATACTTGAGAATATAGCAACAAGCTTCTTCTTCTGATTAACTGTTTGTTACATACTTAGGACTTACGCAAAAGTTACGAAATTACGTCATTACGAGCGTAGCGACGTAATCGCTTCCAAGTCTGGGATTGCTCCCCTACACTACGTTTCGGTCGCAATGACAAATTTTGCTTGCGTAAGTCCTGATACTTATGAACGAATGTTTTAACATTCACAAGGTATCCTAGAACAGCCCTTAAGCGTCAGGATGGCATCACACCCAGCCAATGTTTGGTAGGAAAAAAAGCAGTTTTTGGATCATAAAATGGCATTTTTTAGATAGACACGCCACAGTCAACTTCTCTACACTACACCTTATTGTTATCAAAAATCTTTAGCAACAAAAGCTGCAAGGCGGCGTGAGGAACTATGAGGAGTTGGTGTTTATCTGTTCGGCTATCATTTTTAATCAGTCTTTCGGGATGTTTGAGTATTGTTGCAGTTTCATCGGTATGGGCTAGTGAGAAACAGCAACAAACAAGTTCTCCAATTCGCCAACTGAGCGAAATAGAACTACCCACCACTAACGCCCAACTGCTAGTGCAGTCACCAATTCCTAGCAATCCTCCTGTTGTTCCGGGAAGTATTGTCACCATTACGGGTGTGAAAGCAAATCCCACGGATAAAGGTGTGGAGGTGATTTTAGAGACTACCCTTGGTGAACAACTGCAACTGACAAATCGCAGTGCGGGTAATAATTTTATTGCAGATATTCCCAATGCTCAATTGCGTTTACCTAGTGGTGAAGCGTTTACATTTCGTTCGGAAAAACCAGTCGAGGGAATTACTGAGATAACAGTCACAAATATTGATGCAAATACTGTACGAGTGGCGGTGGTAGGTGTTGCAGCATTACCGACAGTTGAGTTATTTGATGATGATGCAGGGTTGATTTTTGCGGTAGCATCTACGGCAACGGCGACACAGCCACCCCAAACACCGCCAACTGAAGAACAGCCAGCAAGCGAAACACCAGCAGCGCAGCAGGATGAGCCGATTGAGTTGGTGGTGACGGGAGAGCAAGATAGCTATCGCGTACCGAATGCCAGTACAGCGACGCGGACGGATACACCATTGCGAGATATTCCCCAATCGATTCAGGTTGTGCCGCAGGAGGTGTTGCGCGATCAAAATGTTACAACCTTCAACGAAGCCCTCAGAAACGTTCCTGGCGTAGCTCCATTCAATTCTTCAACAACGCAACTTGGCAACTTTATTATTAGAGGCTTCCTCGATACAAATTTTGCCAACAACTTCATTCTCAGGAATGGGTTGAGAGAGGCTGGCGGTTTGAATGCGGAAACTACCCCTGATGTCGAAAGAATTGAAGTGTTCAAAGGCCCGGCTTCCGTACTTTACGGTGGAGCCGCTCCGGGGGGAACCATCAACGTGGTAACGAAACAACCACTACGCGATCCTTTCTATGCGATTGATGGCACTATTGGCAGTTTTGACTTTTATCGGGGTGCAATAGATTTGTCGGGGCCCCTAAATGATTCCAGGACAGTTTTGTACCGACTGAACGCATCCTACCAAGATAGAGGAAGTTTTATTGATTTTGTTGAGCGGGATCAATTCACCATTGCGCCTGTGGTGAGTGTGGCAATTGGGGAACGCACTCGCTTCGCCTTAGAAGGTGAATACACAGAGACAGACGAATCTAACTTTCTAGGCTTACCAGCAGTTGGTACTGTGCTGCCCAACCCCAATGGACGCATCCCGCGTAATCGTTTTGTTGGAAGCCCTGATACTGTTCTGAATAGCCAAAGAAGCAGAGTTGGCTATCGGTTGGAGCATGAGTTTAGCGATAATTGGTCGCTACAAAATGCGTTTCAGGCGAGATTCTTTGACCGTATGTATCTAGGAACCAACGGTTTGCGTATTGGTACCAGTCTTGATCCCGATAATCGAACATTAAACGGTATAGTTTTTGACGAGGAAAACAACATAGATATTTACGACCTAAATGTTAATTTGACTGGCAAATTTTCAATAGGTTCAATTGAGCATCAACTCGTCTTTGGTGTTGATTTGGGTAGATACGAGCAAGATGCCAGTTTCTTCGTAGCACCTGCTGTACCACTAGATGTGTTTAACCCTGTGTATAGGCCGATCTTTGCTGGACCTTATGAGAATGTTGCCAGTCTTTTTAACGTAACAGACACTTTAGGGATTTATATTCAAGACCAGGTAACACTGGCTTCTAATCTGAAGTTATTGTTGGGTGGCCGGTTTGATCTGTTTGAGCAAACCAACCAAAATTTACTGACAGATACCACAACCAGTCAATCGGGGAATGCCTTCAGTCCGCGTGTGGGCATTGTCTATCAGCCCATTGAACCCATTTCTGTCTATGCCAGCTACAGTCGTTCATTCGCTCCAGTGACTGGACGTAGTTTTGAGGGTGATGTGTTTCAACCAGAGCGAGGCACTCAGTATGAAGTGGGGGTAAAGGCTGATTTGAACGAGCGATTTTCAACAACCCTTGCACTTTATGAACTAACTCGTACTGGTGTCACAACGGCTGATACCAGACCAGGCGTACCCCCAGGTCAATTTGAGATTCAGACTGGGGAACAACGTAGCCGAGGTATTGAATTGAGTTTTCAAGGTGAAATTATGCCAGGGTGGAACATCATTGCGGGCTATGCCTACACCGATGCTCGACTCACTGAAGATAATGTTATTCCCGTTGGTAGTCGGTTGAATGGTGTTCCAGAAAATGCCTTGAATCTGTGGACTACCTATGAAATTCAGCAGGGTAGTTTGCAAGGATTAGGCTTTGGTTTGGGATTATTTTATGTAGGAGGACGGCAAATTGATTTAGACAATAGCGTAGAACTTCCTAGCTATCTGCGGACGGATGCCGCAATTTTTTATAGGAGAGATCGCTTCCGCGCTGCCCTCAATTTTAGAAATCTGTTCGATGTCGAGTATTTTGAAAGCGCCTTTGGTCAAAACACCATCTCTTATGGTGAGCCGTTTACGGTGCAAGGCACTATTTCGTGGCAGTTTTGACCCCACCCCAACCCTCCCCTTGCAAAGGCTACGGTGTACACACAAGTGCTAGTAAACTACTAAGGGAAGGAGTTGTGGGGAGTAAAAAGTGGTGGAAAATCCAATAATGATTCACGCTCAACAGTGGGAAGGAAAAGCATTTGGCGACCCA